>Ga0299906_10000049_pt1 | contig 114994 bp, 62 predicted proteins | sample RVTome_14_FD_200259 | JGI IMG/M metagenome (GOLD analysis project Ga0299906, IMG submission 200259) | Soil microbial communities from uranium-contaminated site in the Upper Colorado River Basin, Wyoming, United States - RVT145D125 (version 2) ...
TTCGTGGGGGTGCCGGTCGTCCTGTTGGCGGTGTCGTTGGTGGCGTGTCTGCTGCCCGCGCGGCGGGCGGCGTTGATCGACCCGATGCGGGCGTTGCGGGAGGAGTAGGGGTATTCTTGCGCGGCCAAGTCGCCGAGCGCGTAGAGAGCGGGCTGTCGGCGGTGGCGGAGGCGGCACAAGGTATACTGCTCATGCAGCGCGAGGAGAGACCATGCTGACCTACAAGGCGATGTACAAGTTCCTGGACGAGGGCGTCCATGCCGAGGTCCTGGACTTCCCTGGAGTCATCACCTGCGGCGACAACCTGGCCGAGGCCCGCCGCTATCTGAGCAGCGCCCTGGTCGACATGGCCGAAACCAACCTGCTCCAGGGCGAACCACTTCCCCAGCCTGATCCGGACGCCACCGACCCCGACGCTGATTTGGAGGAGCCGATCCACTTGCTGCTGACGGCGGCTTCTCGCGTCGTGGTGGTTCCCGAAGAGGCGGTTCGTGAAACGGCGTGATCTTCTTCGTCATATCAGCCGACACGGCTGTCGGCTCGTACGCGAAGGGGGCGATCACTCGATCTGGGAGAATCCGGCCGTCAAGAGGCGCGCCTCGGTGCCGCGGCATCGCGAGATTCCCGACTACACTGTACGGCGAATCTGTAAGCAGCTCGACGTACCTCAGCCGTTCTGAGACCGAAGGGTGGCAAGGTCAGGTCCGTGCCGCGTCCGAGAAACGCCGGCGGTGGGTGGCGTGTCTCGCCGAGCCACCGGAGCCGCACCTGGCCTTGCGCGCGCAGCAGAGGACGTCCGGAGCGTCCTCGGCACTGGTGCGTGGCACAGCCCTGCTGCGCGGCCATGGTCACGTCGTTTCGATGGCTCAGCTTCGAGCGCAAGGCCAAGTGTACTGCCAGCCAGGGACGGAGGACGGGCGCCCTTCGTCGTCATCGTCTTGACGGGTTCTTGCACTTGACCTTGCCACCCCGGGCCGTCGTGGCGGTGCGCTAAAGCCAACGTCTGCTGATCGGCAGGAGATTCTCTCGGCTGCTTCGCTGATCTTCAGAGCTCAGAGGGCCAGAGCTCAGAGGATCAGAGAATGGGGGCAGACACCCGAAAACCGAGGTTCGCATAGGCGACGTCCGGAGTGTCGTGGTAGCGAAAGGCGCAACGCGCGAGGTCCTGATCACCGTCGAACGAGCCGCCGCGCGCCACACGCGAGGCCGTACCTTCCGGATCCTCTACCGCTGGTTCCTCGTAACTCTCGCGCCACGTGGTGGCGCACCACTCCCACACGTTGCCGCTCATATCGAGCACGCCGTAAGGGCTCGGCCGCTCGGAAAGGCGCCGACCGCACTGGTCGTTCCGATGCCGGTGTCAAGAACCCCCTGTGTCAGCATAGTTGTCGCCCCGAGTGAAGAGGAGCGAAACGATGCACTACCGAGTCGATTACCCCGACGACAGCCACGGCCGCGGGCACCGAACCCCCAGCCGGCTCCGGACTCTCCATCCGCGAGAGATGCCTTGCTCCGGTCCGGGCGACAGCCACGGCCGCGGGCACCGCCCACCTCTCGGACGAGGAGCTGGGCGCCTTCCTGCGCCGCAAGGGCCTGTACCAAGCGCAGATCGACGCTTGGCAGGCGGTGTTGGTCGAGGCGCTGAGCAGCCAGGCCTCACGCCCCACGAAAGCCTCGCCGCGCGTCGAGAGCCTGCCAGAGCTCCGTCGCCTCGATCTCGGCGGATTGGCCGGCCGCCTCCGACCCGCGGCTCAGGTGTACCTGGTAAGCCAGGTCTTCGAGGGCGAAGCGGAGATCCCTGACGCCCATCCCCAGGTGCTCGGCCACGGTCTCGTTGCCCAGGACGCCGCGCTTTTCGTTCCAGCGGTCGAGCAGCAGCTCGACGCTGCGCTCGTAGAGACCCGCCCGGCCGCCCGGGAGCCGGCCGCCGCTCGAGGCGTGGAGGTCGGCCATCATGGTCAGCATCAGGGGACGCTCGGCGAGCGGCTGCAGATAGCTCGTCGCCTCGATCTCGCGGCAGAGGCTCCGGCTGCGCTCGGCGGCCAGCTTTTCATCGACCTGGCCGCGCGCCGCCAGTTGCCGGTACCAGCCCTGGACGAAGGCGCGGACTTTCGGTTCGTCGAACGGCGCCAGGTGGGCCTCCTCGAAGCCCTCGTGGTCGAGCCGCCAGGGGCTCTTCTTCTCGTAGGCGTACGGCCGACAGGTCACGAGCATCCGGCAGCGCGGATAGCGCCGGCCGAACGACGCGACGATCTGCCGCAGCCGCTCGCGAACCTTCTCCGCGGCCGGGGTTTCGTCGAGCCCGTCCAGGATGAGCAGGGCACCTGCCTCCGAGAGCGCCTCCTCGAGCAGCCGCCCGAAGCTCGGGCTCGGCGGCCGCGACGGGTCGCGTCAGGACATTCCCTTGAGCTTGGCCAGCACCTTGTCGAGCTGATCCGGCGCCAGCCCCGAGTCGGCGAAGTCCGGCTCGGACGACGCGGGCTCCTCCTCGGTCCACGACGGCTCGGCTTCGGCCGGCGCCACCTCGACGGCGAGCGGCGACAGCTCGGCGATCGTCTGGTGCTCGAAGACGTGCCGGGGCTCGAGGCGGATGCCGGCGTCCCCCGCCTTGGTGATCACCCGGATGGCCATGAGCGAGTCGCCGCCCAGCTCGAAGAAGTTGTCGTGGATGCCGATCTCGGCGCCGCCGAGCTGCTCTCGCCAGATCTCGGCGAGCCGGCGTTCGACGTCGTTGCGCGGGGCCTCGTACTCCGTCTTCGCCTCCAGGGCCTCGGGGGCGGGCAGGGCCTTGCGGTCCACCTTGCCGTTGGCGGTCAGCGGCAGCTCCTCCAGGAAGAGGAAGACGCCGGGCACCATGTGCTCGGGCAGCTTGGCCGCGAGGAAGACGCGGACCTCCTCCGCCGTGGCCTCGCTCCCCTCGTCCAGGACGACGTAGGCGACGAGACGCTTCTGGCCGCGGGCGTCGCCCACGGCCACGGCCACGGCGGCGCGGACCGCCGGGTGACGCAGCAACGCCGCCTCGATCTCGCCCAGCTCGATGCGGTGGCCCTGGACCTTGACCTGGAAGTCCTCGCGGCCGAGGAACTCGATGGCGCCGCCGGGCAGGTAACGGCCCAGGTCGCCGGTGCGGTAGAGCCGCTCGCCGCTGCGCGGGTGGGTGACGAAGCTCGCCGCGGTCTTCTCGGAATCGCGCCAGTACCCCTTGGCGAGGCCGACGCCGCCGATGAAGAGCTGGCCGGGGGTCCACAGCGGCCGCGGATCGAGGGCGTCGTCGAGCACCGCGAAGCTCTGGTTGACCATGGGCACGCCGTAGGGGATGCTCGTCCACTCCGGCGGAACCTCCTCGATCGGATGGAGGATCGACCAGATCGACGCCTCGGTGGCGCCGCCGAGGCTGATCACCTGGATCTCGCCGTCGTCCGCCGGCAATCCGCCGACCCGCCGGCGGCCGGTCAGGCCCTCGATCCGGTCCGGGAGGGTCACTGGGATCCAGTCGCCGCTCATCAGCACCAGGCGCAGCGTCGACAGCGAGAGCCCCGGCTGGCCGGCGGCGTACTCCACTAGCATCTCCATCAGGGCGGGGACCGTGTTCCAGGTCGTCACGCCGTGCTCTCGCACCAGCTCCGCCCAACGGCTCGGGTCGCGGGTGGCCGCGGGCTCCGGCAGCACCAGGACGGCGCCCACGGCCAGGGGACCGAAGACGTCGTAGACGGAGAGGTCGAAATTGAGGGCCGAGAGGGCGAGCACCCGGTCGGCGGCGCCGACGGCGAAGCGCTCGTTGACGTCGACGACGGTGTTGAGGGCGCCGCGGTGGTCGATCATCACCCCCTTGGGCAACCCGGTCGAGCCCGAGGTGAAGATCACGTAGGCCAGGTCCTCGGGCGTCTGCACGGGCTCCTCGAGCCCGTCTTCCGCCTCGCCGGCGAGCCAGCTCTCGTCGAGCGCGACGCGGGCGACGCCTCCGGGCCATTCCAACCCCTCGGCGAGCCTCGGCTGCGTCAGCGCGACGTCGACCTCGGCGTGCTCCAGGAGGAGCTCGAGACGCTCCTGGGGCAGGTGCGGGTCGACGGGCAGATAGGCCGCTCCCGAGCGCAGGATCCCGAGCACGCCCAGGACCTGCTCCCAGCCCTTCTCCATCACCACCGCCACGAGGCGGTCAGGCCGGGCGCCGCGCCGGCGCAGCTCGCGGGCGAGGCGCGCCGAGCCGGCGAGGAGCTCGCCGTAGGTCACCCGGCGCTCCCCGGCGATCACCGCCGGGCGGTCCGGCTGGCGTCGCGCCTGGTCGAGGAAGCGCGCGTGCAGCAGGCCCGGCGGCACCGGCGCCGCGGTGGCGTTGACGCGGGCGCGCTCGTCGAGCTGCTCGGCCGGCACCAGGAGGTCGGCGCCGAGGCGCCGGCGCCAGACGTCTTCGTCGTCGACGAGACGCTCCAGCAGCCGGCGGTAGGCGGCGAACATGGCGTCGACCATGCCCGCGGGGAAGAGCTCGTCGACCACGTCCCAACTGTAGGAGAGCTCGCCGTCGGCCTCGGTGACCTGGTGGTCGATCCACACCTGCGAGGTCTGCGACACGCCGAAGAGCATCTCGCCCTGGAGCTTGGGGGTCTCCTGGTCGTCGGCGGCCTCGGCGGCCGACAGGTTCAGCGTGCTGGTGAAGACCACCGGCATGATCCCGGCGCCGGGCTGCAGCCGCCGGCGCTCGCGGAGCACGCGCACGCCGCTGACCAGGCGGTGGTCGAGGTCGTCCCACAGCCGCTCCAGGAGACGCCGGGCGCGCGCCGAGAAGCACTCGGCGCCGGCGTGATCGACCTCGAGCAGGGTGACCGAGGTGAAATCGCCCACGAGCTGGTTGACCTGGGGGTGCATGGGCAGGCGGTTGAACAAGGTCAGGTTGACGGTGAAGCGCGGGCTCTTGCTCCAGCAGGCCAGCACCTCGGCGAAGGCGGTGAGCAGCACCGCCGACGACGTGAGGCCGGCCGCCGTGCCGAGGCTTTGGAGCCGCGTCCACTTCTCGCGGTCGAGGCGCCCCTGGCGACGCACGAACCGGGGCTGGCGAATCGCGTCCGGCGACTTGGCCAGGGGCAGCTCCGGCGCCGGCGGCAGGGTGAGCAGACGTTGGCGCCAATAGGCCAGCGCGCGCTCGTAGAGCGGCGAGGCGCGCAGCGCCGCCTCCGCCAGCACGTAGTCGCGGAAGGAGATCTCGAGCGGCGCCAGCGCCGCGTCGGGATCGGCGTAGAGCCGGCCGAGCTCGGAACCCAGCAACCGGAAGCTCCAGGCGTCGCCGATCAGGAGGTCGATGCTGAAGTGGATGCGCACGCGCCCGTCGTGGCGCGACGCCCGGATCTCGAAGAGCGGCCAGGCGTCGGCGGGCAGGACCTGGTGCGACAGCTCGTCGCGGACGGCCTCGAGCCTGGCCTCGACGCTCTCGCGATCCTCGCCGGTGAGGTCGAGCACCCGGATCTCGTAGGGCGGCACCTCGGGGAGGACCTTCTGCCGGCCGTCGGAGGTGACCACCGCGCGCAACATGCCGTGACGCTCGACCAGGCGCTGCCAGGCGCGCTCGAAACGCGGCACGTCGAGGTCGGGGCTCTCGAGCTCGAGGTAGCGGTGGGTGGCGCCGGCGCCGAGCTCGAGGCCCTCGCTGCGGCCCACCCAGTAGGCGCCCTGGATGTCGGTCAGCGGGAACGGCTCGTCCCGGCCGGTGGGAGACGGCTCGAGCGCCGGCAGCCAGGCGTCCGTCTGCCGCCGGCCGCCGAGCTCGGTCACCAGGGCGGCGAGCTGCGCCACCGTGGGCCTCTCGAACAGCCGCCGCATGGGCACGGCGACGCCGAATGCCCGCTCCACCCGGCTCATGAGCTGGGCCGCCAGGAGCGAGTGTCCGCCGAGGGCGAAGAAGTCTTCATGGACGCCGAGCCGCTCCACGCCCAGCACCTGGCGCCAAATCGCCGCCAACATCTCCTCCGCCGGCGTGCGCGGCGCCACGAATTCGCCCGCCGCGGCCCCTTCGGCCTCCGGCAATTCGCGGCGGGCCAGCGCGGCGCGGTCGACCTTGCCGTTCGGCGTCAGCGGCAGCGACTCCAGAGGGACGAAGACGGACGGGATCATGTAGGAGGGCAGCCGCGCCTCCAGGAAGACGCGCAACGGCGCCGCGGCGGGAGCCGTGCCGCCGGCGCCCGCCACGAACGCCACCAGGCGCCGATCCGCCCCTTCCTGCCGGGCCACGACCGCCGCCCGCTCGACCCCGGGCGCCGCGCCCAGCCAGGTCTCGACCTCGCCGAGCTCGATGCGGAAGCCGCGGACCTTGACCTGCCGGTCGCGGCGGCCGGCGAACGTCACGTGGCCGTCGGGCCGGTAGCGCCCCAGGTCGCCGGTGCGGTACACGCGGTCGGCGGGGTCGGCGTCCGGGCCGGCCAGCGCGTTCGCCTGGAAGCGCGCCGCGGTGAGCTCCGGGTCGTTCAGGTAGCCGGCTGCCAGGTGCGGGCTGCGCATGAGGATCTCGCCGAGCTCCCCCACCCCTGCCTGCGCGCCGGCGGAGTTGACGACCAGGAGCTGGACGCCGCGCAAGCCGCTGCCCAGGGGCAGGATCTGCCGGCCGTCGTCGCCGGCGCCCTCGCCCGGCGGCGATTCGTAGAAGCTGACGGCGCGCTGGGTCTCGGTCGCGCCGTAGAGGTTGACGCAGGTCACGGCGGGCGCCAGGCGCCGCAGGCCCTCGACGTCGCGGCGGCTCAGCACGTCGCCGACCAGGAAGACGTAGCGCAACGAAGGCACCTCCGAGGTGCCGGCGCCGAGCGCCAGCACCTGGCCCATGGCCGGCGTGAGATTGGCCACGGTCACGCCCTCGCGGGCGGCCCAGGCGCCGAGATAGCCGGGCGTGAAGATCTGCTCGGGATCCGGGATGACGATCGTGCCCTCGAGAGCCAGCGGCATGAAGAGGTCGCGGTGCAGCGGATCGTGCGAGAGGCCGGACAGCATGCTGTAGCGGTCGCCCGCGCGCAGCCCGAAGCGCTCGCGCAAGAAGGGAAGGAAGTGGCTCAGCGGGCCGTGACGCCCGAGCACGCCCTTGGGCTGCCCGGTGGAGCCCGAGGTGAAGGCCAGGTAGGCGAGGTCGTCGGGGCCGAGCTCGAGGCCGAGCGGGCTGGTGGCGGCGCCGGCCAGGCAGCCGTCCGTCACCCCGTCGCCGAGGTCGAGGCGCGGGCAGCCGAGCTCGGCGCACGCCGCCGCGAGCTCCGCCGGCGGCGGCCCGGCGGCGGCGATCGCGATCCAGGCCGCGGGCGCCGCCTGGCGCACCATGTTGGCGAGGCGCTCCGGGGGATAGGCGGGATCGAGGATCACGAACGCGCCGCCGGCCTCGAGCGTCCCCAGCACGGCCCACACCAGCGGCGCGGCGCGGTAGGCGTAGATCACCACCGCGCCGCCGCGCTCGAGCCCGGCCTCGCGCAGGCGATGGGCCACGCGGTGGCTGGCGGCGGCGACCTCACGATAGCTCCAACGGCCGACGCGGTCGACGACCGCCTCCCTCTCGCCGTCGGCCGAGGCAGCGGCGTAGAAGAGCTCGTGCGCGGCACCGAGCCACGCCGGATCGAGGGGCGCGGCCGGATCCGGCAGTCGCGGCCTGGCCGCCGCCGTCACCAGGTCGAGGGCGTCCACCGGGCGGCTCGGGTCGGCCACGGCCTGGGCCAGAAGCAGCTCGTACTGGCGCAGCATCTCGTCGATGCGGGCGGCGTCGAAGAGGTCGCGGTTGTAGACGACCTCGAGGTGGATGCCCCGCTCTTCCTGGCGGGCGTAGACCGTGAGGTCGAACTTGGAAGCGAGCTCCGGAACCGCCAACGGGGTCAGGGTGAGATCGGGCAGCCGCGCCTCCTGCACCGGCAGGTTGAGCATGTTGAAGAAGACCTGGAACCACGGCGGCCGCGACAGGTCGCGCTGCGGATGAAGCTCGTCGATGAGCTTTTCGATCGGGATCTCCTGGTGCGCGTAGGCGCCCAAGGTGGTCTTCCTGACGCGATCCAGGAGCTCGTCGAAGGAGGGTGCGCCGTCGAGGCGGGTGCGCAGCACCAGGGTGTTGAGGAAGATGCCGATCAGCCCCTGGATCTCGGCCCGGTCGCGGCCGGCGATGGGGGTGCCCACGGCCACGTCGGTCTGACCGGCGAGGCGGCCGAGCAGGGCCTTGAAGCCCGCCAGCAAGGTCATGAAGATCGTCGCGTTGTGGCGGCGGCTCAAGGCGTCGAGGCGCCCGGAGAGCTCGCCGTCGAGGGTCAGCGTGCGGGTGCCCCCGCGGTAGGTCTGGATCGGCGCCCGCGGCCGGTCGGTGGGCAGCTCCAGGGTCCCTTCGAGACCGGCGAGCTGCCGGCGCCAGTAGCCGAGCTGCTCCTCGAGCGCTTCGCCGGCGAGCCACCGGCGCTGCCAGGCGGCGAAGTCGGCGTATTGCAGGGGCAGCTCCGGCAGCCGCGACGGCGTGCCGTTGCGGAAGCTCTCGTAAAGCGTGGCGAGCTCGCGCGTCAGCACGCCGACCGACCAGCCGTCCGAGAGGATGTGGTGCATGGTCAGCAGCAGCACGTGCTCCCGCGCGGCGAGCCGCAACAGCTTCAGCCGGATCGGCGGCGCCGCGGCAAGGTCGAAGGGGCTGGCCGCTTCCTCACCGGTCAATCGCCTCGCCAGGCGCTCGCGGGCGCTCGCGGGGAGCCTTCCGAGGTCGACCACCGGCAAGGCGCCGGCGGCGACCTGCCCGACCGGCACGGTCACCTGCACCGGCCGGTCCTCATCGACGCGGAAGAAGGTGCGCAGGGTCTCGTGGCGGCGCACCACTTCGCGGAAGGCCCTCGCCAGGGCCGCCTGGTCGAGCACGCCCGCGAGCTTCAGGGCCACCGGCATGTTGTAGGCCGGGTTGCCGGGCTCGAAGCGGTCGAGGAGCCACAGGCGCTCCTGGGCGAACGACATCGGGCGCTTCTCGCCCGGCGCCAGCCGCGGGATGGTCTGCGCCTCCCCCAGCTCCTCGATCTCCTGCTCGGCGAGCAGCTCGAAGAGCCTCATCTGTGCTTCGGTCATCGTCATGTCGCTGTCTTCTCCGTGGCCAGGATCATACGGGTTTCGTCGGCCGACATCCTCCGGACGCGTAGCAGGAGCCGCGCCAGCTTCTCGGCCTGGCCGGGGCGGGGCTCGTGCGCCATCACCGCCGCGGCGAGCTCGGCGATGGTGGTGGCTTCGAACAGGCGGCGCAGCGGCAGGTCGACCCGCAACGTCGAGCGCACCTGGGCGACCACCTGGGTGGCGAGCAGCGAATGGCCGCCGAGCTCGAAGAAGCCGTCGTGGACGCCGACGCGATCGAGGCCGAGCAACTCGCCCCAGATGCCGGCCAGCACCTCCTCCACCACGGTGCGCGGCGCCACGTACGAGGCAGCCTCGGCCCACTCCGGGGCCGGCAGGGCGCGGCGGTCGACCTTGCCGTTGGGGGTGAGGGGCAGCGCCGCGAGCACCACGAAGGCCGCGGGCACCACGTGCTGGGGCAGCCTGCGCTGCAGCAGGCCGCGAAGCTCGGCGGCCGACGTCGCGGCGCCCTCCGCCGGCGCCACGTAGGCCACCAGGCAGCGCCCGCCCGCCGGCGCCTCGCGCACCGTCACCGCCGCCTCGCCGACCGCCGGGAGCTCGCGGAGCACCGCCTCCACCTCGCCGGGCTCGATGCGGAAGCCGCGGATCTTCACCTGCTGGTCGATGCGGCCGAGGAACTCCAGGGGACCGGCGGCGGCGTGACGGACCAGGTCCCCGGTGGCGTACAGGCGCTCGCCCGGGACCGTGCCACAGATACTGGGCACGAAGCGCTCGGCGGTCGGCCGCGGCCGGGCGAGGTAGCCGCGGGCGAGACCGTCGCCGCCGATGAAGAGCTGGCCGGGGACGCCGATCGGCACCGGCCCGAGGCCGCGGTCGAGCACGTGGACCCGGGTGTTGGCCACCGCCGCGCCGATGGGCACGGTGGCGGCGCCGGCGGGCACCGCGGCGACCCGGTGCCAGGTGGCGAAGGTGGTGCTCTCGGTCGGCCCGTAGACGTGGAGCAGCCGTCCGTGGAAACGGCAGTCCGGCGGCGCCGCGGCGAGCACTTCGCGCACCCGCGCCGGATCGACCGCCTCGCCGCCGAAGAGCAGATGCCGTACGCCGGCCAACGCCGGCGCCTGTTCGCGCGCCAGCAGGTTGAAGAGCGCCGTGGTGAGGAAGATGGCGCTCACGCGCCGGCGCCGGATCTGCGCCGCCAGCAGCGGCGGCGACAGGGCCGCGTCCCGGTCGATGAAGCTCAGCGCGGCACCGCTGGCCAGCGGTGCCCAGATTTCGAAGGTGGCGGCGTCGAACGCCGTGTTGGCGAGCTGGGCCACGCGGTCGCCGGGTCCGAGGTCGACATAGTCGGTGCCGCGTACCAGCCGTACGATGCCGCGATGGGGGATGGCGACGCCCTTGGGCCGGCCGGTGGACCCCGAGGTGTACATGACGTAGGCCAGGCTCTGCGGCGTGGCGGCGGCCGGCGGGCCGTCGGCGCTGCCGATCCGGGCCGCGTCCGGGTCGAGCGAGATCACGTGGGAGACGGTCTCCGGCAGCCGCTGCGGCAGCATCGGACGCAGGGCGTCTTCGACCACCAGCACCGGCGCGCCGGCGTCGGTGATCATGAACGCCAGCCGCTCCCGCGGATACTCGGGATCGAGGGGGACGTAGAGCCCGCCGGCCTTCACGACCGCCAGGGTGGCCGCCACCATCCGTGGCGAGCGCTCCAGGCAAAGCCCCACCGCCACCTCCGGTCCCACCCCCAGGCCGCGCAGCACGTGGGCGAGCCGGTTGGCGCGCCGGTCGAGCTCGCCGTAGCTCGTGGCGCCGCCGGCAAAGTCGAGCGCCACCGCGTCCGGGGCCGCGGCGGCCCGAGCTGCGAAGAGGTCGGCCGCGGTCGACGAGCGCGGATAGGCCGCGGCGCCGCCGCTCCACTCCGCCAGGAGCTGATGGCGCTCGGCGGCGCCGAGGAGCGCCAGCTCCGCGAGCCGCGCGCCGAGGTCGCCGGCGAGCGCGCGCAGCGCGTTGCCGTAGTGGCGGGCCAGGCGCTCGACGCGGGTCGCGTCGAAGAGGTCGCGATCGTAGTCGATCGCGCCGCGCAGACCCGCGGCGGTCTCGGCGAGCGAGACCGTGAGGTCGAACTTGGCGGCGACCTCGTCTCCCGGCGGCAGGATCTCGACGGCCAGGCCCGGCAGGTCGACGGCCTCGAAGGGCGTATTCTGCACCGCGAACATCACCTGGAAAAGCGGCGAGCCGGCCAGGCCGCGCTCGCCGGGCAGAGCTTCGACCACCTTCTCGAAGGGCACGTCCTGATGGCCTTGCGCTTCCAGGACGACCCGGCGCACGCGCGCGAGCAGCTCGCGCCAGGTGAGGTCGCCGCGCAGGTCGACGCGCAGCGCCAGGGTATTGACGAAGAACCCGATCAACTCCTCGACCTCGCGCCGGTTGCGGTTGGCGCTCGGCGAGCCCACCGTCACTTCCCGGGCGCCTCCGGCAGCGCGCGCCAGGGTGACGCAGAACGCCGCCAACAGGGTCATGAACAGCGTCGTGCCCTGGCGGCGGCCGAGGCGGCCCAGGGCCTCGACGAGCTCCGGCGCCGGCGCCAGCGGTACCGTGGCGCCGCGGTGCCGCGGCGCCGGCGGACGCGGCCGGTCGGTGGGCAGCGCCAGGGGCTCGAGCCCTGCCAGGCGCCCGCGCCAATAGTCGAGCTGCCGCTCCAGGACCTCGCCGGCGAGCCGGCGGCGCTGCCAGAAGGCGAAGTCGGCGTATTGCACCGGCAGACTCGGCAGCGGCACGGCAGTGCCGGCGGCGGCGGCGCGGTAGAAGGCGGCCAGATCGCGCACCAGCACCCCCGACGACCAACCGTCGGAGATGACGTGGTGCATGTTGACGTGCAGGACGTGCTCGTCGCCGCCGAGCCGCAGCATGACGGCGCGCACCAGCGGCAGCGCCGCCAGGTCGAAGGGCCGGCGGCTCTCGGCGGCGAGCAGGCGGCGCGCCGCGGCGGCGCGCCGCTCGGCGCCGAGCCCGCTCAAATCGACGAGCGCCGGCGCCAGGTCGAGGCTCTCCGCGACCTCCTGCAACGGCCGGCCGCCGGCCTCGACGATGCGGGTCCGCAGCGTTTCGTGGCGCCGGGCCAGGGCCGACAGGCTCGCCGCGAGGGCGGCGAGGTCGAGCGGGCCCGCCAGGCGCACCGCCACCGGCACGTTGTAGACCGCGGCGCCGGGATGGAGCTGCTCGAGGAACCACAGGCGCTCCTGGGCGAACGAAGGCTCGCTGCGCGGCCCGCGCGGACGCCGTGCGAGCGGCGGCGCGGCCCGGGGCTCGTCCCGGGCCGCCGCCACCACGGCGGCGAACGCCCCGAGCGTCGGCGTCTCGAAGATCCGGCGCAGCTCGACCTCGACCCCGAGCTCGGCGCGCAGCCGCGACGTCAGGCGAGTGGCCTTGAGGGAATGGCCGCCGAGGGCGAAGAACGAGTCGTGGAGGCCGACCCGCTCGACGTCCAACAGCTCGCTCCACAGCGCCGCCAGCCGCTCCTCGAGCGGCGTTCGCGGCGCCGCGTAGACAGCGTCGCCCGGCCGTTCGGGAGCCGGCAGGCGGCTCAACGCGGCCCGGTCGACCTTGCCGTTGGGCAGGAGCGGCAGCGCCGCGAGGACCACGAACGCCGACGGCACCATGTAGCCGGGGAGCCGCGCCCGAAGCTGGGCCGCCAGCGCTTCGGCGTCCGTCTCGCCGGTAACGTAGGCCACCAGGCTCTTGTCGCCGGCGTCCTCACGCACCGCCACCACGGCCTCTCGCACCGCCGGATGCGCCGCCAGCGCCGCCTCGACCTCGCCGAGCTCGACGCGGAAGCCCCGCAGCTTGACCTGGTAGTCGATCCGCCCCAGGTACTCCACGTCGCCCGAGGGCAACCAACGCGTCCGGTCGCCCGTCTTGTAGAGCCGCCCGGCGGCGAGCGGATCGGGGATGAAGCGCTCCGCCGTCAGTCCCGGACGCCCGAGATAGCCGCGCGCGAGCTGCACGCCGCCGAGGTGCAGCTCGCCGGCGACGCCCACCGGCACCGGCCGCAGCCGGCGGTCGAGCACGTGGACCCGGGCGTTGGCGATCGGCCGGCCGATCGGCACCTTGCGGGACCCGGGCATCCACGGCCACCAGGTGACGTCGACGGCCGCTTCGGTGGGACCGTAGAGGTTGTGCAGCTCGGCGCCCACCCGCTCCTCGCAGCGCGCCGCCAGGGCCGCCGACAGGGCCTCGCCGCTCGCGATCACCCGCGACAGCGACGCGAGCGACTCCGCCCCCGGCTCCTCGACGAAGGCCTGGAGCATCGACGGCACGAAGTGGAGCGTCGTCACGGCGGCGCGGCGGATCGTCCGCACCAGGTAGGCCGGGTCGCGATGACCGTCCGGCCGCGCCACCACCAGCTTCGCGCCCACGGCCAGCGGCCAGAAGAGCTCCCACACCGAGACGTCGAAAGAGAACGGCGTCTTGTGCAGCACCCGGTCCTCCGGGGTCAGCCGGAAGACGTCCTGCATCCACGCCAGCCGGTTCGAGATGCCGCGGTGGGCGTTGACCACGCCCTTGGGACGCCCCGTCGAGCCCGACGTGTAGATGACGTAGGCGGCGTGGTCGAGCCCCACCGCCGCCGCCGGACGCGTCGCCGGGCGCCCGGCGAGTGCCCGGCGCTCGCCGTCGACGTCCACCGCCCGCGCTGCGGTCAGCGCGAGCGCGGATCCGCGCGTGAGCACCACCGGCGCCGGCAGCCCGCCGGCGAAGTCGTCCGCCATGAACGCCAGGCGTTCCCGTGGGTACGAGGGATCGAGGGGGACGTAGGCCGCCCCCGCCTTGACCACCGCGAAAAGCGCGGTCACCAGCTCGAGCGAGCGCTCCAGGTGGACGCCGACCCGGTCCTCCGGCCGCACCCCGAGCGCGATCAAGTGACGGGCCAGGCGGTTGGCCGCCGCGTCGAGCCCGCGGTAGCTCAGGATCCGGTCCTCGAAGACGACGGCGGCGGCGTCCGGCGTCCGGTCGACCTGCGCCTCGAACGCGTGGTGCAGGCAAGTGGGCGTCAAGGCGGCTTCCGTGGCGTTCCACTCGGCCACCACCTGGTGGCGCTCGCCCGCGGTCAGCAACGGCAGCTCCTCGACGCGGTCCTCAGGACGCGCGGCGGCGGCGCTCAGGAAGGTCGCGAAGTGGCTCCGGAGACGCCGCGCCGTGGCGGCGTCGAAGAGATCGCGGTCATAGTCGAGCCCGCCTTCGAGGCCCGCGGGGCCTTCGGCGAGAGCGAGGTGGAGGTCGAATTTCGCCGTGCCGGTGTCGAGAGGGAGGATCGTGCTCTCGATCCCCGGCAGCCGCAGCTCGCCGAGGGGCGCGTTGTGCAGCGCCAGCATGACCTGGAAGAGCGGCGGACGGCTCAGGTCGCGGTCGCTGACGAGCTGGGCGACCAGCTTCTCGAACGGCACGTCCTGGTGGTCGTACGCGGCGAGCGTGACTTCGCGGACCCGCGCCAGGAGCTCGGCGAACGTCGGCCGGCCGCCGAAGTCGAGGCGCAGCACCAGGGTATTGACGAAGAAGCCGATCAGGTCCTCGGTCTCGCGGCGGTTGCGGTGGGCGATCGGGGCACCGACGGCGAAGTCTCGCGCCTCGCCGGCGAGGCGCGAGAGCACGGCGCCGAAAGCCGCCAGGAGCGCCATGAAGAGCGTCGCGCCCCGGGCCCTCGCGAGCGCGGCGAGCGCCGTCGACGGCAGCGCGACCGGCAACGAGCCGCCGCGGCGGCCGGCCTTTGCCGGCCGCGGCCGGTCGAGCGGGAGCTCGAGCGGCGGCACCCCGGCGAGCTGCCGGCGCCAGAAGCCCAGCCGGCGCTCGAGGGCGTCGCCGGCGAGGACCTCGCGCTGCCAGATCGCGAAATCCGCGTACTGGAGGGGCAGGGCCGGCAGCGGCTCGGCGCGGTAGAGCGCCGCCAGCTCGCGCACCAGGACGCCCAGGGACCAGCCGTCGGCGACGATATGGTGGAGCGTCAGAGCGAGCACGTGCTCGCCCTGCGCGAGGCGCACGAGCAGCGCACGCGCCAGCGGTCCCCGCTCGAGGTCGAACGGCTCGACCGCCACCGCCCGGACCAGGTCGCGGGCAAGACGCTCGCGCCGTCCGGCGGGCACGGCGGCGAGGTCGGCGACCGTCAAGGCCAGCTCGCGGTCGGGAGAGATCACCTGCACCGGCTCTCCGCCGTCGGCGGCGAGGGTGGTGCGCAGCACCTCGTGGCGGCGGCCGATCTCGGCGAGCGCGCGGCGAGCCGCCGCCGCGTCGAAGGGGCCGGCCAGACGCACCGCGAGCGGCACGTTGTAGGTCGCCGCGTCCGGCTCCAGGCGGTCGATGAGCCAGAGGCGTTCCTGGGCGAACGAAGCCGGCGCCCGCCGGCCGCGCGTTCGCGCCACCAGCGGCGCGGTCTCGGGCAGCTCCTCGCGGCGGCTCTGCTCCACCGCCGCCGCCAGCTCCGCCACGGTGGGGGCGGCGAAAAGCCGGGCCAGCGGCAGCTCCACCGCGAAGCTGCGGCGCACCCGCGACAACGCCTGGGTGGCCAGCAGCGAGTGGCCGCCGAGCGCGAAGAAATCGTCATGGACGCCGACCCGCCCGACACCCAGGAGCTCGGCCCAGATCGCCGCCACCAGCTCCTCGACCGGCGTGCGCGCCGCCGCGAAACCGTCCGCTGCGGCGCTCCACCGCGGAGCGGGCAGGGCCTTGCGATCGACCTTGCCGTTGGCGTTGAGCGGCAGCGCGTCGAGCACGACCACGGCCGCGGGCACCATGTACTCCGGCAGCCTGCGCTCGAGCAACGGCCGCAGCTCGGCCGGCGAGGGCGAGCCTGCCGCGGGCGTGACGTAGGCCACCAGACAGCGGCCGCCGCCGGGCGCGTCGTCGCGCACCACCACCGCGGCGCCGCGCACCTGCGGCAACTCGAGGAGCACCGCCTCGACCTCGCCGGGCTCGATGCGGAAGCCGCGGATCTTGACCTGCTGGTCGATGCGGCCGAGGAACTCCACGGCGCCGCCGGCGGCGCGCCGCACCAGGTCGCCGGTGGCGTAGAGGCGGTCGCCCGCGGTGCCGCGGACGTCGGGCACGAAACGCTCGGCGGTGAGCCCCGGCCGCCGCAGGTAGCCGCGGGCGAGGCCGTCGCCGCCGATGAAGAGCTGGCCCGGCACGCCGAGCGGCACCGCGGCCAGATCGCGGTCGAGCAGTTGGATCCGAGTGTTGGCGACGGCTCGGCCGATCGGCACGGTCACGGCGCCCGCCGGCACGTCGACGACCCGATACCAGGTGGTGAAGGTAGTGTTCTCCGTGGGTCCGTAGGCGTTGAGTAGACGCTCGGGGGGAGCCGCCGCGAGGACCTCGCGCACCCGCGCCGGATCGAGCGCCTCGCCGCCGACGAGCAGATGGCGCACCGTGGCGAACGCCGACGCCTCTTCCCGCGCCACCAGGTTGAAGAGCGCCGTGGTGAGGAAGAGGGCGCTCACCTCCCGGCGCCGCAGCTCGGCCGCCAGGCGCGGCGGCGACACCGCCACGTCCTTGGGGACGAAAACCACCGAGCCGCCGCTGGCCAGCGCTCCCCAGATCTCGAAGGTCGCGGCGTCGAAGGCGGCGTTGGCGGCCTGCGCCACCCGGTCGCCCGGCCCCAGGTCGACGTAGTCGGTGCCGCGCACCAGCCGGACGACGCCGCGATGAGTGACGGCGACGCCCTTGGGCCGGCCGGTGGAGCCGGAGGTGTACATCACGTAGGCGAGGCTCTCCGGCGCGGCGGCCGGCCCAGAGCCTTCCGGTAGCGGGTCTTCGATCCCGACGAGACGGGCGCTCGTCGTTGCCGGCAGCAGCGGGCGCGAGGCGGCGTCGACGAGCACCACGGGCGCGCCGGCGTCGTCGAGCATGAAGGCCAGCCGCTCCGGCGGGTGGTCGGGATCGAGGGGCAGGTAGAGCCCGCCCGCTTCGAGCACCGCGAGGGCCGCCACCACCATCCGCGGCGTCCGCTCCATGCACAGCCCGACCGCCGTCTCCGGTCCGACGCCGAGACCCCGCAGCCCCCGGGCCAGGCGTCCGGCGCGCCGGGCGAGCTCGCCGTAGGTCATCACGCCGCCGGCGTCGCGCAGGGCCACGGCGTCGGGAGCGTCCGCGGCGCGCTCGGCGAAGAGCTCGGGCAGGGTGCGCGAGCGCGGATAGGCGGTGGCCACGCCGCTCTCCTCCACCTGGAGCTGGTGGCGCTCGCCCGGGCTCAGGAGCGCCACGCGCGCCGATAGTCTCTCGGGATCGCCGGCGACGTCGCTCAGCGCGTTCAGAAAGTGCCGGGCCAGGCGCTCGACACGGGTCGCGTCGAAGAGGCCGGCGCGGTACTCGATCAGGCCCGCGAGGGCGCCGCGGCTCTCGGAGAGGGTCACCGTGAGGTCGAACTTGACGTCGACCTCGCCGGCGGCGGGGAGCAGCTCGGCGTCGAGGCCCGGAAGCTCGAGGGTGGCGGGGAGGGCGTTCTGCAGCGCGAACGCGACCTGGAAGAGCGGCGAATGGTCGAGGCTGCGCTCGGGCCGTAGCTCCTCCACCAGCTTCTCGAACGGGAGGTCCTGGTGCGCGTAGGCCCCGAGGGTGGTCTCGCGCACCCGGTCGAGGAGCTCGGCGAACGTGGGCGCGCCGCCGAGGTCGGCGCGCAGCGCCAGGGTGTTGACGAAAAAGCCGATCAGCCCTTCGATCTCGCGCCGGTTGCGGCCCGCGATCGGCGAGCCCACCACCAGGTCGCGCCGGCCCGTATGGCGGGCGAGCACGACCTGGAACGTCGCCAGCAGGACCATGAACGGCGTGGCGCCGCGTCGGCGTGCGAGACCGTCGAGGTCGGCGGCGAGCGCCGCCGGCACGGTGAAAGGCAGAGTGGCGCCGCGAGCGCTCGGCAGCGCCGGCCGCGGCCGGTCGGCCGGCAGCTCGAGGAGCGCCGGCGAGACGGCGAGACGGGCGCGCCAGTAGGCGAGCTGGCGCTCGAGCTCGTCGCCGGCGAGCCAGGCGCGCTGCCACACCGCGTAGTCGACGTATTGGAGGGGCAGCTCGGGCAGGGTTCCGCCGCCGAAAAGCGTCGTCAGCTCGTGGAGCAGCACGCCCATGGACCAGCCGTCCGCCACCACGTGGTGCGTCACCAGCGAGAGCACGTGCGCGCGGCCGGACGTGCGCAGGACGAGGGCGCGCAGCAGCGGCGGCGTCGCGAGCTCGAACGGACGCCGGCGCTCCGCGGCCAGCACGCGGGCGGCAACGTCGGCGCGGGCCGCGGATCCGAGCCCCGAAAGATCGACGACCGGCAGGGTGATCTCGAGGCGCGGCGCGACGGCCTGCACGGGGCGTCCGTCCACGGCCTCGAAGCCGGTGCGCAGCGATTCGTGCCGGCGCACGATCTCTCGCAGGCTCGCCGCCAGGGCCGCGACGTCGAGCTCGCCGGACAGGCGCACGGCGGCCGGGACGTGGTACGCGGCGCCGCCGGGATGGAGCTGCTCGAGGAGCCACAGGCGCTCCTGGGCGAACGAGGCCGGCGGCCTGGCGCCGTCGCGAGGGCGGCGCGCCAGGGGCGGCGCGGCGCAGGGCCCTCCCTCCTCCACCGCCGGCGCGAAGCCCGCCACCGTCGGCGTCTCGAAGAGGCGCCGCACGGGCACTTCTTTACCGAAGCGCTCGCGCACCCGGGAGACCAGCCGGGTGGCGAGCAACGAGTGGCCGCCGAGGGCGAAGAAGTCGTCGCGCGCGCCGACGCGCTCCACCCCCAGGAGCTCGCTCCAGATCGCCGCCAGGATCTCCTCGGTGGGCGTGCGCGGCGCGGCGTACGGCGCCGTCTCCCACCGCGGCGCCGGCAGCGCCCGGCGATCCACCTTGCCGGAAGGCGTCCGCGGCAACGCGTCGAGCGCGACGAAGGCCGAGGGCACCATGTGCCCCGGCAACCGCGAGCGCAGGTGCGCCTCGAGCATCGCGGCGTCGGCGCCGCCCGTCACATAGGCCACCAGGCGCGGCGTGCCGTCCGCCGACGCCACGACCGCCGCTTCCTGCACCGCCGGATGCGCCGCCAGGGCCGCTTCGATCTCCCCGAGCTCGACGCGGAAGCCCCGCAGCTTGACCTGGAAGTCGATCCGCCCCAGGTACTCCACCTCCCCCGTGGGCCACCGTCGCGTCAGGTCCCCCGTCTTGTACAGTCGCCCCGGGGAGAAGGGATCGGGGACGAAGCGCTCCGCGGTCAGCGCCGGGCGGCCGAGGTAGCCCCGCGCGAGCTGGACCCCCGCGAGGTGGAGCTCGCCGGCGACGCCGACCGGCACCGGCCGCAGCCGGCGGTCCAGCACGTGGACGCGGGTATTGGCGATCGGCCTGCCGATCGGCACCCGGCGCGGCGCGGCGGCGCACGGCCACCAGGTGACGTCTACCGCCGCCTCGGTGGGACCGTAGAGATTGTGCAGCTCGGCGTCCACCCGGGCGTGGAAGCGCGCCACCAGCCCCGGCGGCAGGGCCTCGCCGCTCGCGATCACCCGCGCCAGCGTCGGAAGACGCTCCACCCCGGGCTCCTCGACGAAGGCCTGCAGCATCGACGGCACGAAGTGCAGCGTCGTCACGCCGGCACCGCGGATCGTCCGCACCAGGTAAGCGGGGTCGCGGTGGCCGTCGGGACGCGCCAGGACCAGACGCGCTCCCACCGCCGGCGGCCAGAAGAGCTCCCACACCGAGACGTCGAAGGAAAACGGCGTCTTCTGCAGCACCCGGTCCTCCGGCGTCAGGCCGAAGGCTTCCTGCATCCACAGCAGGCGGTTCGAGATGCCGCGGTGGGTGTTGACCACGCCCTTGGGCCGCCCCGTCGAGCCCGACGTGTAGATGACGTAGGCGGCGTGATCGAGCCCCACCGCCGCCGGCGGTCGCGTTGCCGGGCGCGCGGCGACCGCCGCGCGCTCGGCCTCGACGTCCACCACCCGCGCTCCCTCGGCGCCGAGCCCGCCGCGCGTCAACACGACCGGCGTCCGGCCGGGCGCCAGGTCGTCCACCATGAAAGCCAGGCGCTGCGCCGGGTACGAGGGATCGAGCGGCACGTAGGCGGCGCCCGCCTTGACGACCGCGAACAGCGCGACGACGAGATCGAGCGAGCGCTCCATGGAGACGCCCACCCGGTCCTCCGGCCGCACCCCGAGGGCGGCGAGGTGGCGGGCCAGTCGATTCGCCGCCGCGTCGAGCCCGCGGTAGCTCAGCGCCGCGTCCGCGAAGACGGCGGCGACCGCCTCCGGCGTCCGGTCCACCTGCGCCTCGAAGGCCTGGTGCAGGCAGGCCGGCGGCGAGCCGGCGACGGTGTCGTTCCACTCCTCCACGAGCTGGTAGCGCTCGGCCGCCGCCAGCAACGGCAGCTCGGAGAGGCGCAGCCCGGGATCGGCCGCGGCGCCGGCGAGGAGGATCGTCCCGTGGCGCCAGAACCGCGCCATCGTCGCCGCGTCGAAGAGATCGCGGTCGTACTCGAGCGCCGCCTCGAGGCCGCCGGACGCCGGCGTGAGCGCCAGGTGCACGTCGAACGTCGCGGCGCCGGTCGACAGCGGCAGCAGCTCGCACTCGAGGCCGGGCAGCCGCGGCGGCGCCTGCTCGTTCTGCAGCACCAGCATCGCCTGGAAGAGGGGCGTACGGCTGAGGTCGCGCTCGCTCGCCAGCTCTTCGACCACCTTTTCGAAGGGCGCCTCCTGGTGGGCGTAGGCGTCGAGCGCCGTCCGCCGCGTCCGCGCCAGCAGCTCGCGAAAGCTCGGATCGCCGGCGAGGTCGCCGCGCAGCGCCAGGGTGTTGACGAAGAAGCCGATCAGCTCCCGGACCTCGTCGCGGGTGCGGTTGGCGATCGGCGCCCCGACGGTGACGTCGCGCTGCCCGGCGTGGCGTCCGAGCAGGGCCTGGAAGGCGGCCAGGAGGACCATGAACAGCGTCGCCCCGTGCTCGTGGCCCAGCTCGCCCAGCGGCCGCGCCAGCTCGGCGGGCAGCTTCGCTTCGAGCCGGGCGCCGCGCGCCGCGCGCACCGGCGGACGCGGGCGGTCGGTGGGCAGCCGCAGCGTCTCGACGCCGGCGAGCTGCCGGCGCCAGTAAGCGAGCTGCTCCTCGAGGACGCCGCCGGCCATCTGCTCCCGCTGCCGGCGCGCGTGCTCGGCGTACTGGATCGGCAGGGCGGGCAGCCGGGCGTCGCCGCCGGACGCGTAGAGGGTCGAAAGCTCGCGCACGAGCACCCCAGTCGACCAGCCGTCCGACACGATGTGGTGCATCACGAAGACCAGCACGTGCTCGTCGCGGGCGTGGCGCAGCAACGCGGCGCGCAACAGCGGGCCGCGGCCCAGGTCGAAAGGCCGGCGCGCCAGAGTCGCCGCCAGGGCCTCGCCGGCCCGGCGGCGCGCCGCCGGCTCCAGGCACCGCAGGTCGACGATCGCCAGCGGCGGAAAGAGGTCGTCGTGGATCTCCTGCACCGCCTCGCCGCCGCGGCCGGTGAACGTGGTGCGCAGCGCCTCGTGGCGCCGCACGACCGCCCGCAGGCTGCGCTCGAGGGTCGCGGCGTCGAGGCGGCCGCGCAGGCGCAGCGCCGAGGGCAGGTGGTAGGCCGCGCTCGCGGGATCGAGCTGGGCGAGGAACCACAGCCGCCGCTGCGCGAACGAGAGCGGCGCCGCACCGGGTTCGCCCGCCGTCGTCTCCGGAGGCTCGCGATCGCCGCCCAGGAGCGCCGCGAGGCCCCGCACGGTCGGCGCCGTGAAGAAGCCGCGCAGCGTCACCTCGCCGGGAAAGACGCGGCGCAGCCGCGACAACAGCTCGACTGCCGTCAGCGAATCGCCGCCGAGCTCGAAGAAATCGTCGTCGAGGTGCACCTCCTGGACGCCTAGGAGCTCCCGCCAGCACCGGGCCACCGCGTCCTCGACGCCGGCGCGCGCCGTGTCGCCGCCGCGTGGCGCGGGGGGCGGTAGCGCCGCCTCGTCCGCCCTCGCCGGCGCGTCGAGCCAGTACCGGCGGCGCTCGAACGGGTAGGTGGGCAGCACGACTCGCCGGCGCCGAAGACCGCGGGAAAAACCTCGCCAGTCCACGGCGTAGCCGGCCTGCCAGAGCCGGCCGACGCCGGTGAGCCAGTGCTCGAGCTCCGAGCCGCCCTGCTCGGCCGGCGGCAGAGAGCAGAGCGCCAGGGGCGACGGCGCTCCCCGCTCCCTGGCGGCACGGCGCGCCAGGGTGCTCAGGGCGCGCCCCGGACCCGCTTCTACGAAGACCGCCGCCGGATCCTCCACCAGGAGCCGGATACCTTCGGCGAAACGCACCGTCTCCCGGACGTGACGCACCCAGTAGCCCGGATCCCGCGCCGCCTCCGGCTCGATCCAGGCGCCGGTGAGGTTGGAGACGAAGGGAATCCGCGGCGCGCGCAGCTCGAGCCGACCCAGGAAGTCGCCCAGCGGCGCCAGGACCGGCTCCATCATCGCCGAGTGGAAGGCGTGGGAGGTGGCGAGCCGGCGGAACTCGACGCCTTCCGCCCGCAGGCGCCTCACCAGGCCGTCGACGGCGGCCGGCGGACCCGAGACGACGACGCGGTCCGCGGCGTTGACCGCCGCCAGCGACAGCTCCTCTCCGAGGAGCGGCGTCACCTCGCTCTCGGGCCTGGGCACCGAGACCATGGCGCCGCGCGGCAGGGCGGCCATCAGCTTGCCGCGCTCGGCGACCAACGCCAGGGCGTCCTCGAGCGAGAAGACCTCCGCGACGCAGGCCGCCGCGATCTCGCCGAGGCTGTGACCGATCATCGCCTCGGGAGGTCCGACGCGCTCCATCCACGTGCGCGCCAGGGCGTGCTCGACCACGAAGAGCGCGGGCTGCGTGATCTCGGTGCGCCGCAGCCGCTGGCCGGCCGCCGCGTCCGCCGGGAACAGCACGCGTCGCAGGTCGAGCCCCAGCCGCGGCTCGAGCAGCTCGGCCGCGCGGTCCACCTCGCGGCGGAACACCGGCTCTTCGCGGTAGAGCTCCCGGCCCATGCCGATCGTCTGGGCGCCCTGGCCGGGGAAAAGGAAGACCAGCGACGGCGTGACGTCGCCGGCGACGCGGCCCCCGGCCGCGAGCCGCTCGGCCGCCTCTTCGAGGTCGCGGGCGACGGCGAGCCGCCGGTGCTCGAAAGGCTGGCGGCCGACCTGCAGGGTGTAGGCCACGTCCGCCGGGCGCAGGCCGCGGTGGCGCCGCAGGTGCTCCGCGAGACGGACGGACGCCGCGTCGAGGGCCGTCGCCGTGCGCGCCGAGAGCACGAAGAGATGGAGCGACGGTCCGGCCTCGGGCTCCTCGGCGATCGCCGGCGCTTCCTCCAGCACGACGTGGGCGTTGGTGCCGCCGATGCCGAACGAGCTCACGCCGGCGCGCCGCGGCGTGCCCTCGGAAGCCGGCCACTCGGCGAGCGCCGTGTTGACGTAGAACGGGCTCGCCGCCGGCTCGATCTCGGGGTTGGGCTCGCTGAAGTGCAGGCTGGGCGGGATCCGGCGATGGACCAGGGCGAGCACCGTCTTGATCATCCCGGCGACGCCGGCGGCGGCGTCGAGGTGGCCGAGGTTGGTCTTCACCGAGCCGACGGCGCAGCGGCCGGCGGGGGCGGCCTCGAACGCCTGGCGCAGGGCCGCGATCTCGATCGGATCGCCGAGCCGGGTGCCGGTGCCGTGGGCCTCGACGTAGCCCGCCGTCGCCGGATCGGCGCCGGCCTTGCGCCACGCCTTGCGCAGCACGTCGACCTGACCCTCGACGCCGGGAGCCGTGTAGCCCACCTTGACCGAGCCGTCGTTGTTGACCGCCGACCCCTTGATCACCGCCAGCACCGGATCGCCGTCGGCGAGCGCCCGCTCCAGGGGCTTGAGCACCACGACCCCGACGCCGTTGCCGGCCACGGTGCCGCGGGCCGCGGCGTCGAAGGCGCGGCAATGGCCGTCGGGTGAGAGGATGCCGTCCTCCTGGTAGAGGTAGCCGCTCTTCAGCGGCACGGTGACCGAGACGCCGCCCGCCAGAGCCATGTCGCAGTCTCCGGCGAGCAGGCTCTGACAGGCCACGTGCACCGCCACCAGCGACGTCGAGCAGGCGGTCTGGACGGCCAGGCTGGGCCCTTTCAGGTTCAGCTTGTACGAGGTCCGGGTGGCGAGGAAGTCCTTGTCGTTGGCGGCGAGGATCTGCACCGCGGAGACCACCGAGCCGCCCGCGGCCCGGGAATGCAGATGCAGCAGATAGGTGCTGAAGCTGGCGCCGGCGAAGACGCCGACCTCGCCGCGGTAGCCCTCGTGGCCGTAGCCGGCGCGCTCCAGCGCCTCCCAGGCGCACTCCAGGAAAAGGCGCTGCTGGGGATCGAGACGCGCCGCCTCGCTCGGCGGCACGTCGAAGAAGGCCGCGTCGAAGAGGTCCGCGCCGTCGAGAACGCCGGCGGCGCGCACGTAGCCGGGTTGCGCGAGCTCCTGCTCGCTGACGCCGGCGGCCAGCAGCTCGTCGTCGGCAAAGAACGAGATCGATTCGACGCCGCCGCACAGGTTGCGCCACAGCTCGTCGGGGTCGCCGGCGCCGGGGAACCGCCCCGCCATGCCGACGACGGCGATCTCGGGGAGACGCGGCGCGGCAAGCTCGGCGGGAGCGGGCTCGGCCGCCGCGGCGGGCCGCAGGCGCTCGCCGAGGGCGGCGACCGTGGGGTAACGGAAGAGCTCGGTGACGGCGAGGTCGACGCCGAGCTCGGCGCGGATCCGGTCGGCCACCCGGGGCAGCAGCAGCGAGTGCGCCCCGAGGTCGAAGAAGTTGTCGTGGACGGACACGCTCTCGACCCCGAGCGCCTCCTGCCAGATCGCCGCGAGCTTGCGCTCGAGGCCGGCGCGGGGGGCACCGGCGGGAGACGGCAGCCCGTGGCCCTTCAGCGCCCGCCGGCCCAGCGCCGCGCGATCCACCTTGCCGGTGGCCAGCAGCGGCAGCGCCTCCAGCGCCACCCAGGTCGAGGGGACCATGTAGTCCGGAAGCCGCCGGCGCAGGAAGTCGCGCAGCTCGTCGGCGGCGACGTCACGCTCGCCGCGGACCCAAAACGCCGCCAGCCGCGCCGGAGCTCGGGCCACCGCCGTCACCGCCACGACGACCGCCTCCGCAACCGCCGGATGGGCGAGAAGCGCCGCTTCGATCTCGCCCGGCTCGACGCGGAAGCCGCGGACCTTGACTTGGTGGTCGAACCGCCCCAGGAAGCCGATCGCGCCGTCCGCCAGGTACCGCGCTCGGTCGCCGGTGGCGTAGAGGCGCGAGCCGGGATCGACGCCGAAGGGATCCGGAATGAACCTCTCGGCGGTCAGCCTCGGCCGCCGCAGATAGCCGCGGGCCAGCCCGACGCCGGCCGCGAAGAGCTGGCCGGGAACGCCGCGCGGTACCGGCCGTAGCCGCTCGTCGAGCAGGTAGACGCGATGGTTGGCGATGGGCCGGCCGATGGACGGCGATCCCGCTCCGGCTTCCGCGGCCACCGGAGAGAAGGTCGTGACGACCGTGTTCTCCGTAGGACCGTAATGATCGACGAAACGGAACGGCGCCGACGGGTCCGGCGCCCGGTGCAATCGGTCGCCGCCGGTGAGCAACGCCCGCAGGGCCAGGTGCTCCGGAGCCGGCTCGGCCAGCACCGCCTCGGCCAGCGGCGTCGGCATGAATGACAGGGTGATCCCGCGCGCCGCCACCCAGCCGAGCAGCCTTCGGGGCTCGGCCATGACCTCGGCAGGCGGCACGTAGAGGGACGCTCCGGCGCACAGGCCAGGCCAGATCTCGAAGACCGACGCATCGAAGCCGGGACCGGCGATCAGGCTCAGCCGGTCGGCCGCCGTGGCCGCGTGCTCGCGCAGGTACCAGGCCACCAGGTTGGCGAGGCCGGCGTGGCGCAGCTCGGTGCCCTTGGGCCGGCCGGTGGAGCCCGAGGTGTAGATCACGTAGGCGAGGTTCTCGCTGCCCGGTTCCGCCCTCTCGCGAGCTCCCGGCTCGCCGGCCGTTTCGCCCAGGCCGGCGCGTAGGCGCTCCCGGTTCAGCACCACCGCCGCTCCGGAGTCGGCGAGCTGGAAGGCCACGCGCTCGGCCGGCGATGCCGGGTCGAGGGCCACGTAGGCGCCGCCCGCCATGAGCACGGCGAGCTGCGCCTCGATCATCTCCGGCGAGCGCTCCATGACGACGGCGACCGCCGTCTCGGGACCCACGCCCCGGGCCCGCAACGCCCGCGCCAGCTCGCGGGCGCCACGCACCAGCTCGCCGTAGCTCACGACCGCGCCTTCGGCGACCAACGCCGCGGCGTCGGGCGCCGCGGCGGCCCGCGCCGCCACGAGATCGTGGACGCGGTCCTGCGGCAACGGCTCGGCGGTGGCGTTCCACGTCTCGAGCAGCAGCCGGCGCTCCGCCGCCGAGAGCAGGGGAAGCCGCGACAAGCGGCGCTGCGGATCGGCGACCACGCCCTCGAGGAGCACGGCGAAGTGCTCCAGCAGGCGCTCGGCGGTCCCGGCCGCGAAGAGGTCGCGGTCGTACTCGAGCTCGGCCTCGAGGCCCGCCTCGGTACGCGTGAGGAAGAGCGTGAGGTCGAACTTGGCGGTGCCGTTGCGCACCGCCCGCGGGATCGCCTCGAGCCCTGCCGCGCGGCGTGACGCGAGCGGCGCTTCGGCGAACGAGAGCGCTACCTGGACGAGCGGCGTGGCGTCGAGACGACGTTCGGGCGCGAGCTCCTCGACGAGCACATCGAAGGGCAGGTCCTGGTACTGGTGGGCCGCCAGGACGACCTCACGGGCGCGTTCCAGGAGCTCGGCGACGGTCGGGTCTCCCGACAGGTCGCCGCGCAGCACCAGCGTGTTGACGAAGAAGCCCACCAGACCTTCCAGCTCCGGCCGCTCGCGGCCCGCGGTCGGCGAGGCCACGGCCACGTCGTCCTGGCCGGCGTATCGCGACAGCAGCACCTGGAAGGCGGCCAGCAGCGCCATGAAGAGGGTGGCGCCTTGACGCCTGGCGAGCGCCGTGAGCGCCTCCGTCACCGCAGGCGGCGCCACCAGGCCCTCCGCGACGGCGCCGCGCTGAGCGCGCACCGGCGGCCGCGGCCTGTCCGTGGGCAGCTCCAGGACGGATACGCCACGAAGCTGCTCGCGCCAGTAGCCGAGCTGCTGCTCACGCGCCCTGCCGTCGAGCCGCCCGCGCTGCCAGGCGGCGAAGTCGGAGTAGGCGATCGGCAGCTCGGGCAACGGCGACGCACGCCCGGCCGCCGTGGCCGCGTAGAGGTCCATGAGCTCGCGGAGCAGGATCTCGAGCGACCAGCCGTCGGCGGCGGCGTGGTGCAGGGTCAGGAGCAGCAAATGCTCGTCGGCGGCGAGCCGCAACAGCACCGCCCGCATCATCGGCCCGCGCGCGAGGTCGAAGGGACGCCCCGCCTCGAGCTTCTCCAGCCGCGCCGCCGCGCCGTCCTCGACGCCCGCGAGGTCGACCACCGGCAGCGAAGCGGCCGGGGACGCGGCCGTCTGCACGGGCTCGCCGTCGCGGACGCCGAAGCGGCTGCGCAGCGTGTCGTGCCGGCGAAGGATCTCGCCCAGGCTCGCCGCCAGCGCCGGCACCGCGAGCGGGCCGCGCAACCGCAGGGCGCCCGGCACGTTGTAGACCGGCGAGCCCGGCTGGAGCTGCTCGAGGAGCCACAGGCGCTGCTGGGCGAGCGAAAGCGGCGCCGGCCCCGCCTCGGCCCGGCGCGGAATCGGCTCGCGAACGGCGTGCCGCCCCTCCGGCGCTTTCCTCAGCCGCTGGATCAAGCTGTCGAGGTCACGGCGCGAAAGCTGTGCCGGGGTGCTCATCGTCCCTCGCTACGTCGTCCTCTCCGTGGTCAGCAGCTCGCGGGTTTCGTCGGTCGACATGCTCTTGACGCGCAGCAGCAGCCGCGCCAGCTTCTCGGCCTGGCCGAGGCGGGGCTCGTGGGCCGTCACCGCCGCGGCCAGCTCGCCGAGGGTGGAGGCTTCGAACAGGCGGCGCAGCGGCAGGTCGACCCGCAGCGTCGAGCGCACCTGGGCGATCACCTGGGTGGCCAGCAGCGAATGGCCCCCGAGCTCGAAGAAGCCGTCGTCGACCCCGATGCGCTCGAGCCCCAGCACCTCGCCCCAGATGCCCGCCAGCACCTCCTCCACCGGCGTGCGCGGCGCCACGTAGGCCTTGCCCAGGTCCGGACGGTCCTCGGGCACCGGCAGGGCCTCACGGTCCAGCTTGCCGTTCGCGTTCAAGGGCAGCGACGCCATCGGCACGAAGAACGCCGGCACCATGTGCTCGGGCAACGCCTGCCTCAGCGGGCCGCGCAGCGCCCGCAGGGTCTCGCCCTCCTCGCCCTCCCGATCCTCGAGCACCACGTAGGCCACGAGCTGCTTGCCGGCCGCCCCGTCCTTGGCCACCACCGCCACGTCGCGCACCCGCGCGTCGCGCGCCAACACCGTCTCGACCTCCCCCAGCTCCACCCGGAAGCCGCGGATCTTCACCTGCGCGTCGATGCGGCCCAGGTACTCGATCTCGCCCCCACCGTGCTGCCGCGCCAGGTCGCCCGTGCGGTACATCCGCGCGCCGGGACGAGGGCTGACGGGATCGGGCAGGAACTTCTCGGCCGTCATCCGCGGATCGCCCAGGTAGCCCCGGGCGTCGCAGCGGCCCGAGGTGTAGAGCGCCCCCGGCACGCCGTGCGGCACCGGCTCGAGGAAGCGGTCGAGGAGGTAGATAACGACGTTGGCGATCTGCCGGCCGACCGGCGGGATCGACGGCCAGGCGTCGACGGCGCCGGTGAGGCCGGCGTCGCTGACCACGTGGGTCTCCGAGGCCCCGTACTGGTTGCGCAGCGTACAGCCCCCCAGACGCTCGAAGAGCCGGCGCACCGCCGGGCTCACCTGGAGCTGCTCGCCGGCGCTGATCACCTCGCGCAGCCGGGTGGGCAGGCGGTCGTGCTCCGACGACGCCTCCGCCAGGTGCTTGAGCGCCGCGAACGGCAGGTGCAGACGCTCCACCTGACGCGCCTCCAGGAACTGCGCCAGGTGGGCGACGTCCCGGCGCACCATCTCTCCCGCCATCACCAGCGAGCCTCCCGAGCACCACGAGGTGAAGATCTCCTGGAAGCTGACGCAGAAACCGAAGGTGGCGAACTGCACCGTGCGCGCACCCGCCGCCGCCAGCGACGGCTGGAGCTGCCACCCCAGCAGGTTGGCGAAGGCCCGGTGCGTCACCAGGATGCCCTTGGGATCGCCGGTGGAGCCCGAGGTGTAGATGGCGTAGATCGGGTTGTCGAGACTCACGGGCACCCGCGGGTCCTCGGCGCTCTCGCCGGCGAAGGCCTGCCAGTCCGCGTCGAGACAGAGGTCGGTGCCGGCGTGGGACGGCATGCGCCGGCGCAACTGGCGGTCCACCAGGAGCACGGTGAGGCCGGCGTCGCGGATGACGTACGAGAGCCGCTGCTCGGGATAGGCCGGGTCGAGGGCGACGCCGGCGCCGCCGGCCTTGAGCACCGCCAGCAGCCCCAGCACCATCTCGATCGAGCGCTCCACGCAGATGCCCACCAGACGCTCCGGGCCCGTGCCCAGGCGCACCAGCGCGTGCGCAAGCTGGTTGGCGCGGGCGTTGAGCTCGCGGTAGCTCAGCAGCCGCTCGCCGTCGATCACGGCGACGGCGTCGGGGGTGCGGCGCACCTGCTCCTCCACCCACGCGTGGACGCAGGTCGTGCCGAGGCCAGCGCTCTCCGTGGCGTTCCACTCGCGCAGCACCTGGTGCCGCTGGCCGGCGCTGAGCAGCGGCGCCGACTCGGGACGCGCCGCGGCGTCGGCGAGCAGGCTTTCGAGCAGGGCCACGTAATGCGTGAACGTCCGCTGCGCCGTGGTGTCGTCGAAGAGGTCGGTATTGTGCTCCAGCAGCCCCGCGAGCCGGCCACCCTCCTCCATCCAGAAGAGCGTCAGGTCGAACTTGGCGATGCCGGTGTCGACCGGCAGCATCTCGAGCGTCAGGTCGGCGAAGGTCTCGCGCGGACGCGGGTGGTTCTGCAGCACCAGCATGGCCTGGAAGAGCGGATTACGGCTCAGGTCGCGCGTCGGCTGGAGCTCCTCGACCAGCTTTTCGAACGGCAGGTCCTGGTGGGCGTAGGCACCGAGGGTGGTCTCGCGCACCCGGTCGAGCAGCTCGGCCCAGGTCGGATTGCCGCCGAGGTCGGTGCGCAGGACCAGGGTGTTGGCGAAGAAACCGATCAGGCCCTCGATCTCGGTGCGGCCGCGGTTGGCGATCGGCGAGCCGACCGCCACGTCACGCTGGCCGCTGTAGCGGCCGAGCAGCGCCTGGAACGCGGCGAGCAGCGTCATGAACAGCGTCGCGCCGTGGCGCAGGCCGAGCTCCTTGAGCTCCGCCGTGAGCTGCGCGCTCAGGGCCACCGGCCGCGCCTTGCCGCGGAAGGTCTCCACCGCCGGGCGTGGCCGGTCGGTGGGCAGCTCGAGGCTCGACAACCCGGCGAGCCGCTGGCGCCAATAGGCCGTCTGCGCGTCGAGCACCTCGCCGCTGACCCACCGCCGCTGCCAGGCGGCAAAGTCGGCGTATTGCACCGAGAGCTCGGGCAGCGCCGGGGCCTCGCCCGCCGAGAAGGCGCGGTAGAGCTCGACGATCTCGCGCATCAGCACCCCCGTCGACCAGCCGTCGGCGACGATGTGGTGGATGGTCATCGAGATCCGATGCTCGCCGGCGAGCCGGAAGAGCACGCAGCGCAGCAGCGGGCCGGTGGTGAGGTCGAATGGCCGCCGGATCTCCGCCACGAGCTGGCGCCGGCCCTCGGCCTGCCGGCAGGCGGCGTCGAGCGCCGTCAGGTCCACCATCAGGAACGGCAAGGCCATCGCCGGCGCGATCGCCTGCACGGCGCGGCCGGCGCGGTTCTCGAAAGTGGTGCGCAGGGTCTCGTGGCGGCGCCCCACCTCCGCGAGGCAGCGCGCCATGACCGCCAGGCGCACCGGACCCTCGACGCGCAGCGTCATGGTGATGTTGTAGAAGGGGCTGCCAGGCTCGAGCTGGTCGAGGAACCACAGCCGCTCCTGGGCGAAGGAGAGGGGCAGGTCCCCGTCCCGCGGCGCTTTCCGGATCGGCGGCGCCGCGCGAGCCGCCGCTCCGTCTACGAGCGTCTCGCCCGCGCCCTCGAGCAGCCGGCGCGCCTCGCCGGCCGGCATCTCCTTGACGCGCAGCAGCAGCCGCGCGAGCTTCTCGGCCTGGCCGGGCACCGGCTCGTGCGCCACCACCGCCGCGGCGAGCTCGGCCACCGTGGGGGCCTCGAAGAGGCGGCGCAGCGGCACGTCGACCCGCAACGCCGTGCGGATGCGGGAGCTCACCTGGGTGGCGAGCAGCGAGTGGCCGCCGAGCTCGAAGAAGCCGTCGTGGATCCCGACCCGCTCGATTCCGAGCACCTCGCTCCAGATGCCGGCCAGCACCTCCTCCACCGCGGTGTGCGGCGCCGCGTAGCCCGCGCTCTCGGCCCATTGCGGCGCCGGCAGGGCCCGCCGGTCGACCTTGCCGTTGGGGTTCAGGGGCAGCGCGGCGAGCACCACGAAGGCCGCCGGCACCATGTACTCCGGCAGCCGGCCCTGCAGCCGGCCGCGCAGCTCGGCCGCCGACACCTCGGCGCCGCCGGCCGCCGCCACGTAGGCCACCAGGCAGGGCCCGCCCGCCGGCGTCTGGCGCACCACCACTGCCGCCTCGCCCACCGCCGGCAGCTCGTGGAGCGCCGCCTCCACCTCGCCGGGCTCGATGCGGAAGCCGCGGATCTTCACCTGCTGGTCGATGCGGCCGAGGAACTCCAGGGGGCCGTCGGCGGCGTGGCGCACCAGGTCGCCGGTGGCGTAGAGACGCTCGCCCGGAATCGCGCCGCGCACCTCGGGCACGAAGCGCTCGGCAGTGAGCCGTGGCCGGGCGAGATAACCGCGGGCGAGACCGTCGCCGCCGATGAAGAGCTGGCCGGGGACGCCGATCGGCGACGGCGCGAGACCACGGTCGAGCACCTGGATCCGGGTGTTGGCCACCGCCAGGCCGATCGGCACGGTAGTGGCGCCCGGGGGCACCGCGGTCACCCGCTGCCAGGTCGCGTAGGTGGTGCTCTCGGTCGGCCCGTAGACGTGGAGCAACCGTGAGCGGCGCGGCGCCGACGCCGCGGCGAGCACCTCGCGCACCCGCGCCGGGTCGGCCGCCTCGCCGCCGAAGAGCACCTGCCGCACGGCGGCGAGCGCCGGCGCCTCCTCCCGCGCCAGCAGGTTGAAGAGCGCCGTGGTGAGGAAGGCGGCGGTCACGCCCCGGCGGCCGATCTCCGCCGCCAGCAGCGGCGGCGACAGGGCCACCTCCTTGTCTATGGTGCTCACCGCGGCGCCGCTCGACAGCGCCCCCCAGATCTCGAAGGTGGCGGCGTCGAACGCCGTGTTGGCGATTTGCGCCACCCGGTCGCCGGACCCGAGGTCCACGTAGTCCGTACCGCAAACCAGCCTCACGATTCCACGGTGGGGGATGGCGACGCCCTTGGGCCGGCCGGTGGAGCCGGAGGTGTACATGACGTAGGCGAGGCTCTCCGCCGTGGCTACGGCCGGCGGGCTCTCGGCGGGACGGCCGGTGATCCGCGCCGCGTCCGCGTCGAGGGAGATGACGTGCGCGACCGTCTCCGGAAGCGGCTGCGGCAGCATCGGGCGCAGGGCCTCCTCGACCAGGAGCACCGGCGCGCCGGTGTCGGCGATCATGAACGCCAGTCGCTCGGGCGGATACTCGGGATCGAGGGGGACGTAGAATCCGCCGGCCTTCGCCACCGCCAGGGTGGCCTCCACCATCCGCGGCGAGCGTTCGAGGCAGAGCCCGACCGCCGTCTCCGGCCCCACCCCCAGTGCGCGCAGATCGTGGGCGAGGCGGTTGGCGCGCCGGTCGAGCTCGGCGTAGGTCGTGGCGCCGCCGGCGAAGTCGAGCGCCACGGCGTCCGGAGCCTCTACGGCCCGCGCCGCGAAGAGCTCGACCACGGTGGAGGCGCGCGGACAGGCCGTGGCGGCGCCGCGCCACTCGACTGTGACCTGGTGGCGCTCGGCGGCGCCGAGGAGCATCAGCTCCGCGAGCAGCGCCCCGGGATCGTCCGCCAGCGCGCGCAGCGCGCGGCCGTAATGGCGGGCCAGGCGCTCGACCCTGGTGGCGTCGAAGAGGTCGCGGTCGTAGTCGATGGCACCGGTCAGACCCGCGGCGGTCTCGGTGAGCGTGACCGTGAGGTCGAACTTGGCGGGCACGTCGCCGCCCGACGGCAGGACCTCGCTGGCCAGGCCCGGCAGCTCGAGATCTGCGAACGGCAGGTTCTGCAGCGCGAACATGACCTGGAAGAGAGGCGAGGTGGCCAGGTCGCGCTGGCCGGACAGGGCGTCGACCACCTTCTCGAAGGGCACGTCCTGGTGGCTCTGCGCCTCCACGGCGACCTGCCGCACGCGCGCCAGCAGCTCGCGCCAGGTGAGGTCGCCGCGCAGGTCGACACGCAGCACCACGGTGTTGACGAAGAAGCCGATCAGCTCCTCGATCTCGCGCCGGTTGCGGCCCGCGACCGGCGAGCCCACCGCCACCTCGCGCACGCCGCCGGCGGTGCGCGCCAGGGTGACGCAGAACGCCGCCAGCAGAGTCATGTAGAGCGTCATGCCCTGGCGACGCCCGAGGTCGGTGAGGGCCTCGGCGAGCACCGGCGCCAGCGCCAGCGGCACCGTGGCGCCGCGGTGGCGGGGCACCGGAGGCCGCGGCCGGTCGGTGGGCAGCGCCAGGGGCTCGAGGTCCGCCAGGAGCCCGCGCCAGTAGGCGAGCTGCCGCTCCAGGACCTCGCCGGCGAGCCAGCGCCGCTGCCACCGGGCGAAGTCGGCGTACTGCACCGGCAACGCCGGCAACGGCGCGGCGACGCCGGCGACGCCGGCCCGGTAAAACGCCGCCAGCTCGCGCACCAGCACGCCCAGGGACCAGCCGTCGGAGATGACGTGGTGCATGTTGAGGTGGAGCACGTGCTCCTCAGCACGGAGCCGCAGCAGGACGGCGCGCACCAGCGGCAGCGCCGCCAAGTCGAAGGGACGGCGGCTCTCGACGGCGAGGAGGCGCGCCGCAACACCGCGGCCCTCGCCGTGGAGCGCGCTCAGATCGACGAGCGCCGGCGCCAGCTCGAGATGCGGCGCGATCTCCTGCAGTGGCCGGCCGCCGGCGTCGGCGAAGCGCGTGCGCAACGTCTCGTGGCGGCGCGCCAGCGCCGTCAGGCCACCAGCGAGGGCGCGCAGATCGAGACGGCCCCTCAGGCTCACCGCCAAAGGCATGTTGTAGACCGCGGTGCCGGGATGGAGCTGCTCGAGGAACCACAGGCGCTCCTGGGCGAAGGAGGGCTCAATCCGCGGGCCGCGCGGCTGGCGCTCGAGCGACGGCACGGCCACGGCCTCGTCCCGGGCCGCCGCGACCGCCGCGGCGTACGCCCCGAGGGTCGGCGCCTCGAAGATCCGGCGCACCTCGACCTCGACGCCCAGCTCGGCGCGCAACCGCGACACCAGGCGCGTGGCCTTGAGCGAGTGGCCACCGAGGGCGAAGAACGAATCGTGGGCGCCGACCCGCTCGACGCCCAACAGATGGCTCCACAGCACCGCCAGCCGCGCCTCGAGGGGCGTGCGCGGCGCCACGTAGGCGGCCGCATCGCCTTCCCAGTTGGGAGCCGGCAGGGCCTTGCGATCGACCTTGCCGTTGGGCAAGAGCGGCAGCGCCACCAGCTCCACGAAGGCCGCCGGCACCATGTAGGCGGGCAGGCGCTCGCCGAGATGGGCGCGCAGCTCGGCCGCGGCGAACGCCGCTGCCGGGCGCGGCGTGACGTAGGCCACGAGCCGACTCGCGCCGCGCTCGCCGCCCGCCGTCACCACCGCGTCGCGGACCGCCGGGTGGGCGAGCAGGACCGTCTCGATCTCGCCGAGCTCGATGCGGAAGCCGCGCACTTTGACCTGGTAATCGCGTCGCCCGAGGAAGAGCAGCTCGCCGTCGGCCCGGTAACGGCCCAGGTCGCCGGTACGGTAGAGGCGCCGGCCGGAGCCGGCGAAGGGATCGGGAACGAAGCGCTCGGCGGTGAGCGCCGGGCGGCCGAGGTAGCCGCGCGCCAGGCCCTCGCCGGCGAGATGGAGCTCCCCCACCGCGCTCACCGGCACCGGCTCGAGACGTCCGTCGAGCAGGTAGGCGCGGCTGCCCGGAAGCGGCCGGCCGATGGTGGGCTCCGCCGCCTCGCCCGCCGCCGCTTTGCCCGCCGGCACTGCCGTCCAGGTCGAGTAGGTGGTGTCCTCCGAGGGACCGTAGAGGTTCAAGACCCGCTTCGCGCCAGCGGCGTAGACCTCGTCGACCAGCGGCCGGCGCAACGGCTCGCCCGCCAGGTTGACGACGCGCACGGACGGCGGCAAGGGTCCCGAGCGCACCAGCTCGGCGATCGCCGTCGGCACCGTATTCACGAGCGTCACCCGGTCGCGCTCGGGCAAAGACACCAGCGCCAGGGCGTCGCCGGCGAGGATCACCGCGCCGCCCCAGGCGAGCGGCACGAAGAGCTCGAAGACCGAGAGGTCGAAGTTGATCGACGTCGCCGCGAGAACGCCGGCGAGCGTCTCGTCCGCGTACTCCCGCCGCGCCCAGTGCACCATGTGGGCGGCGCTGCGGTGGCAGATCGCCACCGCCTTGGGACGGCCGGTGGACCCCGAAGTGTAGATCAGGTAGGCCAGGTTGCCGGCGCCCGCAACCGGCGCCGGCGCGCTCGCCGGCGCGGCGGCGAGCTCACCCGCGACGGCGTCGACGCACAGCGCGCGGGCGCTTGCGGGCAGCGCCGCCCGCCGGCGCTCGTCGGTCACCACCAATGCCGTGCCGGCGTCCTCCAGGGTGAAGGCCAGGCGCTCGCGCGGGTAGCTCGGGTCGAGGGGCACGTAGGCGCCGCCCGCCTTCAGCACCGCGAGGAGCGTCACCACCAGCTCGACACCGCGATCGAGACAAATCCCCACCGTGACCTCGGGGCCGACGCCGCGGCTGCGCAGGCAGTGCGCCAGCCGGTTGGCCCGCGCGTCGAGCTCGGCGTAGGTCAGGCGCTCGCCGCGGCAAAAGAGCGCCGGCGCCGCGGGCACCCGCGCCGCGCGCTCGGCGAAGAGCGCGTCCAGGGTGAGCTCACGGTCGTAGTCGAGCTCGGCAGCGTTCCAGGAGAGGAGCCGGGCGCGCTCGGCCGCCGCGAGCAGCGGCAGCTCCGCGAGGCGCCGCGACGGGTCGGCGGCGGCGCCCGCGAGCAGCGTCTCGTAGCAGAACAGCAGCCGCCGCACGGTGTCCTCGCTGAACAGGTCGCGGTCGTACTCCAGGTGGCCGGCGAGGCCGTCCGGCGTCTCGCTCAGGAAGAGCGTGAGATCGAACTTCGCCGTACCGGTGGCGACCGCCAGCGGCTCGAGCTCCACGCCCGGCAGCCGCAGGGCGCCGAAGGGCGCGTTCTGCACCACCAGCATCACCTGGAAGAGCGGCGTGCGGCTGAGATCGCGCTCGCTCGTCGCCTCCTCGACCAGGCGCTCGAACGGCACGTCCTGGTGGGCATAGGCCGAAAGCGCCGTGTCGCGCACCCGGTCGAGCAGCTCCCGGAATTCGGCGTCGCCCGCCAGGTCGACGCGCAGCACGAGGGTGTTGACGAAGAGGCCGATCAGCCCTTCGACCTCATCGCGGCGGCGGTGGGCGACCGGCGAGCCCACGGTGACGTCGCGCTGGCCGCTGAAGCGCCCCAGGAGGGTGGCGAAAGCGGCGAGCAGCGTCATGTAGAGCGTCACGCCCTGGCGGCACGAGAGCTCGGCGAGGTCCCGCGAGAGCTCACGCGGCAGGGCCACCGGCAGGTTGGCGCCGCGCTCGCGGCGCGCCGCCGGACGCGGCCGGTCGGTGGGCAGCTCGAGCGCCGTCACGCCCCGGAGCTGGCGGCGCCACCAGGCGAGCTGCGGCGCCAGGGCCTCGCCGCCGAGCCAGCGCCGCTGCCAGACGGCGTAGTCGGCGTATTGCACCGGCAACGGCGGCAGGGGCGAGCGCGCCACCGCGCCGGGGGCTTCGATCGCCGCCCGGTACAGGGCCGCCACCTCGCGGATCAGCACGCCCATCGACCAGCCGTCGGCAACGATGTGGTGCACCACCACGAGCAGCACATGCTCGTCACGGCCGCCGCGCAGCAGCAGGGCGCGGATCAGCGGCGGCGCCGCCAGGTCGAAGGGGCGCCGCGCCTCGGCGGCGAGCCACCGCGAGACCTCCACGGCGCGCGCCTCGGCGCCGAGCGCGCCCAGGTCGGCGAGCGGCAGGGCGAAGCCGGCGGGCGGCGCCACCGCCTGCAGGAGGCTGCCGTCGGCGCCGACGGTGAAGCCGGTGCGCAGGGCCTCGTGGCGCTCCACCACCGCCTCCAGGGCAGCGGCCAGCGCCGCCACCCGGAGGCGGCCGTGGAGCCGCACCGCCGCCGGCACGTGGTAGGCGGCGCCGCCGGGCTGCAATTGCTCGATGAACCACAGCCGCTCCTGGGCGAAGGAGGCCGGCAGCTCGCCGCCGCGCGCCACCCGCGCCAGCGGCGGCGGCTCGGCTCTCTCGCCGCGCCCGGCCGCGACCGCCGCCGCCAGCGCCGCCACCGTGGGCGCCTCGAAGAGGCGCCGCAGCGGCAGCTCCACGCCGCACCGCGCGCTCACCCGCGAGATCATGCGGGTGGCGAGCAGCGAGTGGCCGCCGAGCTCGAAGAAGTTGTCGCCGACGCCTACCCGGTCGACGCCGAGGAGCTCGCGCCAGATCGCCGCCAGGATCTCCTCGAGCGGCGTCCGTGGCGCTACGAAGTCCTCCTCCCGCCGCCAGGCCGGCGCCGGCAGTGCCCGCCGGTCGACCTTGCCGGCGACCGACCGTGGCAGCGCTGCGAGCGGCACGAAGACCGCCGGCACCATGGGCGCGGGCAGGGTGCGGCCCAAGGCGGCCCGCAGCGCCCCGGCGTCGACGCTCTCTCCCGCCGCCGCCGCGACGTAGGCGACCAGACGGCCGTCGCCCCGTCCGGCCGGCGGCGGCTGCACGGCCACCGCCGCCTCGCGGACCGCCGGCTGCGCCAGCAGCACCGCCTCGATCTCGCCCAGCTCCACACGGAAGCCGCGGACCTTGACCTGGTGATCGAGACGACCGAGGAAGTCGAGAGCGCCGTCGGCCCGGTAGCGCACGCGGTCTCCGGTGGCGTAGAGCCGCGACCCGGGATCGGCGGCGAAGGAGTCCGGAAGGAACCTCTCCGCCGTCAGGCGCGGGCGCCGCAGGTAGCCGCGGGCGAGCCCGACGCCGGCGGCGCAGAGCTCGCCGGGAACGCCGATCGGCGCCGGCTCCAGCCGCCCGTCGAGCACGTAGACCCGGTTGTTGGCAATGGGACGGCCGATGGGCGGCGGCCCCGCGCCGGAGTCCGCGGCCACCGGGGTGAAGGTGGTGACGACCGTGTTCTCGGTGGGACCGTAGTGATTGACCAGGGCGAACGGCGTCGACGGGCGCGGCGGCCGGTGCAGCCGGTCGCCGCCGGTGAGCAAAGTCCGCAGGCCCAGATCCTCGGGTGCCGGCTCGGCCAGCACCGCCTCGGCCAGCGGCGTGGGCATGAACGACAAGGTGATCCCGCGCGCGGCCAGCCAGGCGAGCAGCCGATCGGGCGCGGCGTCGTGCTCGGCGGGCGCAATGGCGAGCGAGGCCCCCGAACACAGGTAGGGCCAGATCTCCCACACCGACGCATCGAAGCCCGGACCCGCGACCAGGCTCGCCCGGTCGGCCGCCGTCACGGCGTGCTCCCGCACGTGCCAGGCCACCAGGTTGGCGAGGCCGGCGTGCCGCAGCCCGGTGCCCTTGGGTCGGCCCGTGGAGCCCGAGGTGTAGATCACGTAGGCCAGGTTCTCCGGGCTCGCCTCGCACACCGCCGCGCTTGCGGGAGCCTCCGGAAGACCACGATCCAGGCTCACCACGACGGCCGCCGGATCCCCGAGGTCGGCGCGCAGCCGCTCCCGGGTCAGCACCACGGGGGCCCCGGAGTCGGCGAGCTGATAGGCCAGGCGGTCGGCTGGCGACGCCGGGTCGAGGGCCACGTAGGCGCCGCCCGCCATGAGCACGGCGAGCTGCGCCGCGATCATCTCCGGCGAGCGCTCCATGACGACGGCGGCCAGCGTTTCGGGACCCACGCCCCAGGCCGGCAACGCCCGCGCCAGCTCGCCGGCGCGGCGGACCAGCTCGCCGTAGCTGACCACGGCGCCGGCGGCGACCACCGCCACGGCGTCGGGCGCCGCGGCCGCTCGCGCCGCCACGAGACGGTGGACGCAGTCCTCCGGGAACGGGGCGGCGGTGGCGTTCCACGTCTCGAGCAGCAGCCGGCGCTCCGCGTCCGCCATCAGGGGGAGACGCGAGACTCGGCGCTCCGGATCGGCCGCGACGCCCGCGAGGAGCACCGCGAGATGCTCCAGCAGGCGCGCGGCGGTGGCCGCCGCGAAGAGGTCGCGGTCGTACTCGAGCTCGGCCTCGAGGCCCGACTCGGTGCGCGTGATGAAGAGCGTCAGGTCGAACTTGGCGGTGCCGTTGCGAACCGCACGCGGCGTCACCTCGAGCCCCGCCGCGCGGCGCGGCGCGAGCGGCGCCTCGACGAACGACAGCGCCACCTGGGCGAGCGGCGTGGTGTCGAGGCGACGTTCCGGCGCGAGCTCCTCGACGAGCATCTCGAAGGGCAAGTCCTGGTGCTCGTAGGCCGCCAGCGTGACCTCGCGGGCGCGGCGCAGGAGCTCGGCGAAGGTCGGGTCGGCCGACAGGTCGCCGCGCAGCACCAGCGTGTTGGCGAAGAAGCCCACCAGCCCTTCCAGCTCCGGCCGCTCGCGGTTGGCGATCGGCGAGGCCACGGCCACGTCGGCCTGGCCGGCGTAGCGCGACAGCAGCACCTGGAACGTCGCCAACAGCACCATGAAGAGAGTGGCGTCGTGACGCCGGGCGAGCGCCGCGAGCGCGCCCGCCACCGAAGCCGGCGCCAGCGTGCTCTCGGCGACGGCGCCGCGCTGGGCGCGCACCGCCGGCCGCGGCCGGTCCGTGGGCAGCTCCAGAACGCCGACGCCGCGGAGCTGCCGGCGCCAGTAGCCGAGCTGCTCCTCGCGCGCCTTGCCGGCGAGCCGCCGGCGCTGCCAGACGGCGAAGTCGCAGTAGCCGATCGCCAGCTCGGGGAGCGGCGAGGGGCGCCCGGCGGCGGCCGCCGCGTAGAGGTCGACGAGCTCGCGGAGCAGGATCTCGAGCGACCAGCCGTCGGCGGCGACGTGGTGCAGGGTCAGGAGCAGCCAATGCTCGCCGGGCCCCAGGCGCAGCAAGGTGGCCCGCAGCAGCGGGCCGCGGGCGAGGTCGAAGGGCCGCCGCGCCTCGCGCCCTTCCAACCGCGCCGCCGCCGCCGCGCCCGGGACGCCGGCGAGATCGACGACGGGCAGCGCCAATGCCCGGGAAGGCGCCGAGACCTGCACCGGCTCGCCGTCGCGCACGCCGAAACGGCTGCGCAGCGTCTCGTGGCGCCGCGCGAGCTCGCCGACGCTCGCGGCCAGCGCCGGGGCGTCGAGCGCGCCGCGCAGGCGCAGGCAGCCCGGCACGTTGTAGACCGGCGAGCCCGGCTGGAGCTGATCGAGGAACCACAGCCGCTGCTGGGCGAAGGACAGCGGCGCCGGCCCCGCCTCGGCGCGGCGCGGAATCGGCGCGCACGCGGCCGGCCGGGCCGCCGGCGCCTTCTTCAGCCGCCGGATCAGGTTGTCGAGGTCGCGCCGCGAAAGCTGGGCTGTGGAGCTGGTGCGCTCGTGGTTCATAGGCGTCTCCTCGCGGACCCCGCGAAGGCCCGGCTGAGGTGGTCGGCGTGCACGGACGGCACGGCCTCAGGGGACCGGGATTTCTTCGGCCTGCGTGTGCGGTCCCGATGAGAACGAACGGCGCAGGAAATCGCGCCCCCGGTAGAAGAACTGCGTGTCGACGACCTCCGGCTTGAACCAGTCGATGACGAACTTCTCGACCTCCGATTGGTCGAACGGCTTGCACGAGTAGACGTCGACCGAGACGAAGCGGTTCTTGGCCGACGTATGGATCTGGATGCCGCTCTCGATGATCGGAATCCAGCCGCTGTAGCCGGGCCGGCCGGGAAACGCCCGCTCGCAAGTCTTGAAGATGTAGGGCTGCGTCTGCTTGGCCATGTGCAAGAACTCGCAGATCTTGTCGAGGAAATCGTAACCGTTGTGAAGATCACAACAGATCTCCTCGCTGCAGCCGAAACAATCGATGATCAATTGGTAGCCCCAGGGGTCGCCTACCGACTTCTTGGTACCTTCGAACGTGGGCACTGCCATCGCTTTACTCTCCATGAGAACTGGTTGCGGTGGACGCCGGCACGACCTGGCTCAAGACGGCACCGCTGCCGCCGCCAGGCGATCGTTGCTGCCGTTGACAGTCCGGAAATATTCGCCGCCGAGCTCGCCGAGCCGCTGGCCGGCAGGCACCCACGCCGGGCTGGGCTCCCAGCTCCCCGGCCGCAGCGGCTGCTCGTAGCCGAGGCCGCGCCACAGACGCGCCGCGAAGTCCGGCATCACCGGCGAGGCCAGGATCGCCAGCACCTTGGCCGCCAGGAGCTCCAGGGCGAGGCCGGTGCGCCGCTCCTGGCTGCGCTGCGGCACCTGCCGCCAGCAGTCCTCGGCCTTGCCGAAGCGCCGCGCCGTGCGCACCAGCTCCGAGAGCAGGCGCGTCAGGCGCTGGGGCGAGAAGGTCGCCGCTTCGTAGGCCTCGGCCGCCTCGGCCACCGTCTGCTCGAGCCGCCGGTAGAACCAGCGCTGCTCGCTCGTCCAGTCGCCGGTGGCCGGCACCGTGCCGCCGCACTCGGCGGCGACCTTCGCGGCCAGCTCCGTCAGCCAGCGCTGCCAGCCCCACACCAGCTCGCGCTCCACCGTCGCCTCGAAGTCGGCGCGCGTGAAGCTGGTCTCCTCGTGCTCCGGGCAGGTGTGAGCGAGGTAGAAGCGCACGGCGTCGCGCGGCGCCTCCGCGAGCAACGCGCGGCCGAGGATCGCATGGCCGCGGCTGGTGGAGAACTTCTGGCCGTCGAGACGGTAGAACTCGTTGGTCACGAAGGCCGCGGGCAGCCGCAGCTCGGCGTCGAAAGCGAGGTAGAGGGCCGGCAGCAGCAGCGCGTAGTAGAAGTTGTTGTCGACGCCGAAGAACTGCACGATCGAGGCGTCGCCGGAGCGCCAGAAGCGGCTATAACCCTCCGCGGCGGCACCGCTGACCTCGTTCACGTGCTCGGCGTAGGCGAAGTAGCGCGCCGCCATCTCGAACCAGACGTAGAGGGTCTGGCCGGCGAAGTCGGGATCCTCGAGCGGCACCCGGATCCCCCAGTCGGAGACGTGGCTCACCGCCACGTCGGGCAGGCCGTCGGCGATCAGGCGCTCGCAGAACGAACGCAGGCGCGCGTTCATCGTCGTCCGCCTGAGGTACGCCCCGAGAGCGTCGCCGTACCGGCTCAGCGGGAAGATCAGGCGGCGGAAGCGGCGCGCCGCGGGCGCCGCGCCGCATTGCGTGCAGCGCGCCTCCACCAGGTCGATCGAGTCGTTGACGCCGCCGCAGCTCTCGCAGGTGTTGCCGGTCACGCCGGCACCGCAGTGCGGGCAGCGGCCGGCGACGTCGGCCTCGAAGAGGTAGCGCTCGCAGCGCTCGCAGTAAGGCGAGGGCCCCTCGCGGGCCTCGAGCTTGCCGGCGCGCCACAGGCGGTCGAAGAACTCGAGCACCAGGGGCTCGAAGCGCGCCGAGGCGTCGGGATGCATGAAGACGTCCATCGCGATCCCGGCCATCCCCAGCGTCTCCTCGATCGCCGCGACCAAGTGCGCGGCGGCCTCGGGGCCGGTCATGCCGAGCTTCTCCCCCATCCGCTCCACGTACATGCAGTGGTCGTCGCTGCCGCAGGCGTAGAAGGCGTCGACGCCGCGCAGACGCAGGTAGCGGGTGTGGAAGTCGGCGCAGAGATAGGGACCCGCGAGATGGCCGAGGTGGAGGTCGCCGTTGGGCGTCGGCGGCGCCGCCGTGACCATCACCCGGCGCGGCGCCGGCGCCGCCGCTTCCTTTTCCTCTTTCTTGGCCCACAGCGACCGGTCCTCCCACCACACGGTGAGGAACATCAGGTCCTCGGTGGCGGAGGTGTTGGTCAAGGTGTGCTCGTGGAAGGGGTCTTGGAAGACCACGCTGCCGGCGCGCACCGGCACCGTCTCGCCGTCCACCGTCATCTCGCCCTCGCCGCGGGCGACGAAGAACGTCTCACCCTCCTGGTGCTGGTGCGACTTGGTCGACTGGCCCGGCGCCAGAATCGCCCAGGCGGCGCCGAAAGGCGGCTCGACCACGCCCTCCCAGGGATAGAGCACCTGCAGGTCGACGCCGTAGGCCTGAAGGAATCTCTGCGGATCGAGGTGTTGTACGTTCACCGTTGTCTTGCCCTCGTATCGTGCTGCCGTCATCGCGCCCTCTACTTCTAGAGGAGTGACGCCGGGACGCCCGCCGCCCCGACCGCCATCTCTCGGGAAGTCGCCCGCGACGCCAGGATCGACGTCAGGATTTCCTTGGCGCGCACCGGCAACAGCGAGAGCACCGTCTCGCTGATGCCGTGGGTGTCTTCGCAGTAGCCCTGCAGGTAGACGTTGGGCCGGAAGCCCCCCCGCGCGGCGATGGCGTAGTCGCGCTTCACCGCGTAGCCGCCGAGGTCGTCGCGCTCGAACCAGGGCGCCAGGGCATCGAGCAGCGGATGCTCCTTGCGCCACTCGTAGCCGGTGCACAGCACCAGGGCGTCGGCCGCGAGCTCCACCCGGCCGCCCTGCATGACGTCGCGGCACTCGACGGCCAGACCGCTTCCCGTCTCCGTGACCCGCTCGAGCTCGAGGAAAGGCCGCAAGCGGCACCGCTCGTGCCCGCGGACCTTCTGGCGGTAGAGCTTCTCATAGATCCGACGAATAAGCGGGTGGTCGATCGCGGCGTAGTTGACGTCCTTCAGGTCGGCGAAGAACGCCCGCCGCCGCTCGCCGGGCAGGTCGTGGTAGTAGTCCACCCACTCCGGGAAGAAGATGCGGTTGGTGAAGTCGCTCTCGTCGACCGGCTTGTAGGCGAAGCGGCGCACCGCCGCCGTCACGTCCGCGTTCGGGTAGTGATCCATCAAGTATTCGAACAGCTCGCCGGCGCTCTGCCCGGAGCCGACCACCACGAAACGGTACGGCGCCTCGCGGTCCGGAAAAGCCCGGATGCGGTCGAGGAAATGGTGCGAGTGAAACACTCGCGGGCTCCTCCGGAAGTCGATGCCCGCGGGCGCCACCGGCTCGGCGCCCGCCGCCAGCACCAGGTGGCGCGTCAGGTATTCCAGGCTGCGGCCGCTGGCGGCGTCACGGGCCATCACCCGCAGCAGCTCGGGATTCTCCGCCGTCACCGATCCGTCCGCCGCCGCCGGCAGGATCTCGACCACCTGGCGGCCGTAACAGACCCAGCGGTCGAGCTTCTCGGCCGCCCACCCGAGGTAGTCGTTGAACTCGACGCGGGTCGGGAACAGCGTCCGCAGGTTGAGGAAGTCGTAGAGCCGCCCCTTCTCCTTGAGGTAGCTGAGGAACGTGAAGCCGCTGCGCGGGTTCTCGACCGTGACGAGGTCCTTCAGCACCGTGACCTGGAGCATCGATCCCTCGAGCAGCATCCCGGGATGCCACACGTAGCTCGGTTTGGCCTCCAGGAAGAGGCGGCGCAGACCAGCCTCCGGCGCGGCCTCCTCCATCGCGATGGCCAGCGCGAGATTCGCGGGACCGAAACCGATCCCGACGACATCGTAGACCTCGGCGCCCGAGACAGGGCCGTGATAATGACCATGCTCCATCGTCAGATACCCTCGACCTGACGAGCCGCGCTCGCTCAGGCCCTTACCCGTTCGTGCTTGTCTTCAGCGCCCCCCGGAGGTCCCCACAGGCGATCTGTCGTGCGTCGACGACGTGGTCTTCTCTTCCGCCAGCACCTCATCCTCAGCGCGTTTCCAGCGTGTCGCCCGTCGCCGGTGGTGCTGCGAGTCGTCGAAGCCGTTGCCCACGGAAGAGAGCTCAACCGACAGGGTTAACCCTAACAGATCCCGGAACCAAGTCAAGCGTTTTGTGGCCCTGGTCATGTTTTTTATGACCCCGCTGGCCTGGCCAACGGCCGGGCAAGAGTGTAGACTGACTGCGCCGCCGGCGCCGCCTCCCGTGGGCTCACGCCGGCGCGCGGACCTGATCCGCGACGCCCACCGAGAGATAGGAGGTCTGACGAACGTGCAGCGCCCGGTCGCCCGCGGCATGGGCTTTTTCACGCTGATCTGGCTCGGCGAGCTGGTCTCGATGGTGGGCACCGGCATGACCGGCTTCGCCGTGGGCATCAGCATGTTCCAGGAGACCGGCTCGGTCACCCTCTACGCTCTGATTGCCCTCTCCTTCGCGGTGCCCACCATCCTGCTCTCGCCGTTGGCGGGCGTCGTCGCCGACCGCTTCGACCGCCGCCTCGTGCTCCTCGTCAGCACCCTCGGATCGGCCCTCGGCACCGTGGTGCTCTACGCTCTGGTCGAGCGGGGGCTCCTGACGTCGTGGCACCTCTACCCCATCATCGCCGCCAAGGCAGGCTTCGCCGCCTTCGTCTGGCCGACCTTCTCCGCCGCCACCACCCTCATCGTCGGCCGCCAGCACTTCGGGCGCGCCAGCGGTATGAACCAGATGGGCGCCGCCATGAGCCAGATCTTCGCGCCGCTGGCTGCCGGCATCCTGGTCGAGGCGATCGGCGTCGGCGGCGTGATCCTGATCGACATCGTCACCTTCTTCGCCGCCGCCACCACCTTGCTGATCGTGCGATTCCCGCGACTGCCGGCCGCCGGGACGCCGGCAGCCGGGGCGCCGACACCTCCCCGCACCGGCGGCGCCTGGGTCGGCTGGGCGTTCGTGCGCGAGCGGCCCGGGCTGTTGTGGCTGCTGCTCTTCTTCGCCGCCCTCAACCTCTGCACCGGCATCGTCCAGGTGTTGATCACGCCGATGGTGCTGAGCTTCGCCTCGCCGCGCGTCCTCGGCGTGGTGCTCTCGGTCGCCGCCGGCGGCAGCCTGGTGGGCGGCATCCTGATGAGCGTGTGGGGCGGGCCGCCGCCCTACCGGCGCGTCACCGCCATCCTCGCCGTGATGGCGGCCGAAGGCGTCTTCCTGGCGCTCGGCGGCCTGCAGGCCAACGCGACCCTGATCGCCGCCGCGGCTTTCTTTTTCACCGCCGGATTCCCCATCGTCGCCGGCACCAGCCAGGCGATCTGGCAGACCAAGACGCCGCCCGAGATCCAGGGCCGGGTCTTCGCCATGCGGCGGCTGATCGCCGGCGGCATCATCCCGCTGGCCTTCGCCGCCGCCGGACCGCTGGCCGACTACGTGTTCGAGCCGCTGCTGGCCGCCGGCGGGCCGCTGGCCGGCGGTGGCGTGGGCCGCGTCCTGGGCGTCGGCCCCGGACGCGGCATGGGGCTGATGCTGGTGGTCGTCGGCAGCCTCGTCCTCGCCGTCACCGCGGCCGGCTACCGCACGAGGTTGCTACGCAGGCTCGAGATCGACGTGCCCGACGCCGAAGGCATTCCCGAGGCGGCGCCGCCGCCCCTTTCGATCCTCGACGCCGGTCTCGGCCGCGTCAGCCGGGGACCGGCCCTGGTGCTCTTCGCCGTGGCGCTCGCCGCCGCCGGCGCCGCGCTGCTCCTCGAGCGTCCGCCCGCCGCGGCGGACGGCTTCTCGGTCGAGCAGGCCCTGCGCCACGTCGAGGCGATCGCGGCGCGACCGCACCCCACCGGCTCGCCGGCCCAGGCCGAGGCGCGCGACTATCTCCTCGCCCGGCTCCGCGGCCTCGGCCTCGAGACCGAGGTGCAGCGCGCCATCGACGTACGGCCAGCCCCGCGGCTCGTCCGCGTCGTCACCGTCGACAACGTCGTGGCCCGCCTGCGCGGCCGCGAAGGCTCCCCCGCCGTGCTCCTGGCGGCGCACTACGACTCGGTGCCCACCTCCGGCGGCGCCGCCGACAACGGCGCCGCGGTGGCGGCGCTGCTGGAGAGCGCGCGCGTGCTCGCCCAGGGGCCGGCACCGCGCCACGACGTGATCTTCCTCTTCCCGGACGCCGAGGAGATCGGCCGCAACGGCGCCCACGCCTTCATCGGCCAGCACCCGTGGGCGCGCGACGTGGGCGTCGTCGTCAACTTCGACGCCCGCGGGCACGGCGGCCCCGTCTACATGTTCCAGACCGGCGTGGACAACGGCGCCTGGATCCCCGGCTTCATCGCCGCGGCACCCCACCCGCGGTCCAATTCCCTGCTCAACGAGATCTACCGCCGCCTGCCCAACGACACCGACTTCACCGCCTTCCTCGAAGCCGGCTACTCCGGCTTCAACCTCGCCTTCATCGAGGGGCTGACCCACTACCACACCGCCCTCGACCGCGTCGCCGACCTCGAACCGGCGAGCGTCGCCCACCAGGGAAGCTATGCCTTGGGCCTCGCCCGCGGCCTCGCCGAGCTCGACCTCGACGCGCTCGGTCGCGAATCCCGCGACGGCGACCGCGCCTACTTCAACGTGCTCGGCCCGTGGATGGTCAGCTACCCGCGGTGGCTGGCCGCGGCCTCGGCGGCCGTAACGTCGGCGCTCTTCCTCGCCGTCCTGGGGCTCGGCCTGCGGCGCCGCCGGCTCTCGGCCTTCGGCCTCTGGCAGAGCCTGCTCGCCGTGCTCGGCATGGCGGTGGCGATCCCGGTGGCGGTCACCCTCCTCTGGTTCGTGATCCGCGACGCCTGCGGCCTGCCGGTGGTCATGGGGAGCACCCGCGGCGCGTGGCTCTTCATGAGCGGCTTCGCCTGCCTGACGGCGGCGGCCTTCACGGCCCTCCACCGATTCCTCGCGGCCATGGTGGGTCCGCTGAACCTGGCCATGGGAGCCCTCGCCTGGTGGTGGCTCCTGGCCCTGGCGGCGAGCGGACCATGGCTGCCGGTCGTGGCCAACTTCCTCTTCGTCTGGCCGCTCGCGGCCAGCCTCCTCGCCGTCGGCTACCTGTGCGCGACGCCGCCGGCGGCGGTGCGAGCGTGGCGGCTGGCAGGGGCGCTGGCGGCGGCGGCGGCGCCGGCTCTGTTGCTGGTCGTGCCGTTCGTCGCCACGATCTACGTGGGACTGCAGAGCCTCTTCGAGCTCGGCGGCGCCGCGCTCCTCGCGGAGGTCATGCTGCTCGGCCTGCTGACGCTCCAGATCGGCGTCTGGACGGCCCGCGGCGCCCGCGGGCCGGCGGCGGCGGCGGCCGCCGCCGGCGTCGTCTTCCTGGGGCTGGGGATCGCCGCCGCCCGCGGCGGCCCGTCAGCGACCTTCGACTCGGTCCTCTACGCCCACGATGCCGACACCGGGGAGCGCTCGTGGTTCAGCCTCGACGCCGAGCCCGACGACTGGACCCGCCAGTTCGGCTTCGAGCGGGGCGTCACCGGCCCCTTGAAGCACTTCTTCCCGCTGACGCCGATCGAATTCATGAAGAGCGGCGCGCCGCCGGCGGCGGCGCCGCCGCCGGAGCTCGCGATCCTGGCGACGCGACCGCTCGGCGAGCGTTTCCGCGAGGTCCGCGTGAGCTTGCGCGCGGCGGCCCCGGTGGCGGTGCGGGCGATGTGGTTCGAGCCGGCGGAGGCCGTCGCCTCGGTGGTGGTCCACGGCCGCTCGGTGTCGCTCGAGGAGGTGGCGGTCACCGCCGCGCCGCCGGTGATCCAGCGCACCCCGGCGGCGCCGGAGGAAGAGATCACGGTCCGCATCCGGGGAGCGGCGCCGGTGACCCTGCACGTGACCGACCAGTACGACGGCCTGCCCGACCTTCCCGGCATCGTGCCGCGCCCGCCGGGCTTCCTGCCGCGTCCGCTCTTCGCCACCGTGCGCAGCGACGTCACCCTGGTGCACCGATCGCTGGCCCTGGCGCCGGACGCGGAAAGCCCTTGACCCGCGTCGCCGGCGGCGGCCGTCAGCAGTAGCTGTCGCCCACCGTCTTGTAGGGCGAGAACGTGCCCCAGGAGAAGAACTGACAGCCGCAGCTCTCGGGCAGCCAGGTGAAGACGCCGACGACCTCAGTCAGGCTCGCGTCCGAGTAGTAGATAAGCTCGGTCCCGCAGCGCGTCATGGCGCCGGCTTCGTCTTCCTCCGTCCACGGCAGCGGCAGGACCAACAAGGCCGCGGCGAGCACGAGGACGACGGACAGCTTGCTCTTTCTGATTCTGGACATGACGGATCCTCCTCGGTTGGTGGTTGGGGCTGACATCGGAAGGATAGCACAACCACTCAGAGCGCGCTGTGGAACGTCCTCCCCTGGATCCCGCTGTTCTGGTCTGCTGCAAAGAGCGGTACCATGGGGACAGGAGCGGAGGCCGACGGCCTTGCCGAAGGGTGCTATGATCCACCCTTCGTGAACCACTCCTCGTGAGTAATGCTCGAGCGTCTGGCGGATTGAGCCGCGGTGCCCAACCTCCTGTCCCTCGCCACCTCGATCCTCGCCGCCGGCTTCGCCTGGGCCACCTACTTCTACTTCAAGGACGTCTACGAGCCCGAGCCGCGACGGCTGCTTCTGACGGTGTTCGGGGCCGGCATGGCCGCCGTGGGCCCGGCCTACCTCCTGTACCGCCTCGCCGAGCGGTTCGGGCTCGGGGTCGAGCTGGCGCTCGATGACGACGCGGCGGTCCGGCTGGCCTTCTGCGTGCTCGTGGTCGGCACCATCGAGGAGCTCTGCAAGTTCCTGCCGGTTCTGGTGTTGATCGGGCATCATTCCGATTTCGACGAGCCGCTGGACGGCATCGTCTACGCCGCCTTCGGCGCGCTCGGCTTCGCCTCGATGGAGAACTTCGTCATCGGCCGCTGGCTCGAGGGGCCGGAGCTGTGGGGGCGCTTGCTCGCCTCGCCGTTGACCCACGCGCTCTTCGCCGCAGTCTGGGGCTGGTCTCTTTCGCTGGACCGCTTCGCCCGCCCGCGGCGGCCGGGGCGGGTCGCGCTGGGGCTGCTGCTGGCGATCCTCGTCCACGGACTCTACGACTTCCTGGTCCTCTCACCCTGGCCGGGCCGTCTCTTCGGGGCCGGCCTCGTGCTCCTCCTCTGGATCGTGTTCTTCCGCGTCGTGTCGCACGCGCTCAAGACCTCGCCGCACCGGCCACCGGCCTAGCTATAGAAGGCCGGCGCCACCAAGACCTACCAGAGCCCGGCGGGCGAGATCTGCGGCCGGGGCGATACCAGCGCCTTCTGAGCCGGGCTCAGATCATGAAGATTGGCGGCTCGTCGATCTCCGGCGCCCCGGGCGGACCGTAGACCACCACCAGGGAATCTTCCGGGCGGCCGCGGCCGATGGTCACCCGCATGCCGGCGCTCGGGGCCTCGGTCACGAAGATCGGGAGGTCGCGGAAGTCCGCGAAACCGCGCACCAGCGCCGCCTCCGCCGGGTCGTCGGGGTAGAAGGCGACGAGCCCCTGGCCGCTCGCCGCCGCCTCCCAGACCCTTTCCTCGGCCTCCGGATCGTTCACCAGGAAGAGGGCCAGGCTCGGTGACGGCCGCGACGCCGCTTCGAAGGCCAACTCGTCGACGCGCTCGTCCTTGCCCTGGAGCAGCCAGTGCTCGCCGAGATAGACCGGGCCGTCGAAAGGCGAGAGCAGGAAGGAGAGGGTGGAACGGCCGCGGTCGTCCGCCGGCGAGATCGAGTAGCCGAAGACGTTGCCGCCGCGGTCGAAGTCGTACGGCCCCTCGTGCTCGCGGAGCAGGACCTGGCGCGCGAGCTCCTGCTTGCGCAGCCGGCGCGTCAGCGCCCGCCGCTCCGGGCGACGAATGCCGGGGCCGAGCGCGACGCAGATCGCGCCGTAGTGGACGACGGAGCACCACAGGTCGACGCGGACCTCGCGGGGACCGAGGCGCAGCTCCTCGAGCTCCGCTCGCGTCTCGTCGACGTCGGTGCCGTAGCCGAAGACGGGCCGCGGCCCGACCTCGATCGTCACGTCGCGCTCGCAGCACGCCGCGACGGCAGCTTTCAGGGAACGGGCGAGGCCGTTCCAGCTCCCCAGGCTGCGGTCATCGACCGGGGAGGTGAAGAAAAGTCGACGTTGCATGGGACGTATGGTAGCCGAGAACGCGTCCAGGTCTCGGGTGGGTGGCAGGCCGCCGGCCGTCCCTCTTCGTCCCGAAGGGACGGTGCAGAGATAGCCAGTGATTTCAATCACTGGTAGGGTCGCGAGTCCTGAAGCCGACCCGTCTTGCCTCCGGCACCGCCCGCCAGTGACTGAAGTCACTGGCTACCTCTCCACCGTCCCTGACGGGACGAAGAGTGGCCGTGGCGCGCACTACTGGCTTACCCTTGTGGTCGGCCCAGCTACGAGGTTCCCACCCGGAGCCTCTCCTGACGCTTCGAGCAACAGGACGATCTCCGCCGCATCCATGATAAAGAGCCCCGGATCCGACGCCAGCGCCGGATCGCGCGATCCGGACAGGATGGCCTGCAGGGCCGAAATGAAAGGCTGGAGGACATCAGGAAAGCCCGGACGCCCGCGAAGCTCGGCAAGCTGCGACGCGACCTCGCCCGTCTGCCCCGCGGCCAGAGCCTGGCCGACGATGGCGGCGAGCCGTCCGCCCGGGGTGTGGTTCTCGCCGCCCGCCCGGCGGTAGGCGAGGTAGGCCTGGAGGGCGCGTTCGCGGGCCTCGACGGCGGCCACGTCGTTGCCGACGGCGCGTTCGAGGTCGTGGAGGATATCGAAGGTCTTCCACGGCTCCGAGGCGTGGCCGTAGGGCTCCTTGCACTCGATGGCCCGCAGGATCTCCTGGCGGGCTTCGTCATAGCGTCGGAGCTTGATGAGTCCGATGGCGATGTTGCTCCGCTGTCGGCCCTCACCTGCCAGATCCTCGAGCTCGGTATAGATCGCCGCGGCCTGCCGAAGGAACCGCACCGACTCCTCAAGCCGACCCATGGAGTCGTAGAGACCGCCGAGCTGGTTCAGGGACGACGCCTCCCCCGAACGGTCCCCGCGCTGCACCTCAATCTTCAACGATTGCTGATAGGCGTGCTCGGCCGCCTCGTGTTGCCCGGCTCGCTGGTGAACCCTGCCGATCTGGTGCCAGGCGACGGCGACGGTTCCAGGTTCTCCGAGCCGCTCGAAGATCTCGCGCGCTTCGCTACAGGCGGCGAGCGCTTCGCCGTACCGCTGCTGCAACAGGCGGACCGTCCCGAGCTGGCCTTTGGCGACGGCGCTCCCTCTGCGGTCGTCCAGCTCCTCGGCCAGCGCGATCGATGCCTCATAGGCCCGAGCGGCTTCGTCCAGACGGCCGAGAGCCGCCAGACAGTCGCCGGTCTCCGCCAGGCTCGTTCCTGCCATGCCCGCGGCGTCAACGTTGCCGGCGTCGGCGAGCTTGCGGAAGCGTTTCTCGGCCTCGGCGAGTGGCGTCAGCGCCGCTTCGGCGGCGCCGCCCATCTGCAAGGCGCGGCCCAGGCTGAAATGAGCCATGGCAAGGTCGTACGCGGCCTCCGCGAACGCGGCCTCCCCGGCGGCCAGACCCCGTTGCACCACCCTTCCCGCGGCCTCCGCCGCCTCCGCGAAGCGGCCCGCGTCGAGCAGACGGTCCACCGCCGCCGACTCGGCGAGGAAGCGCCCGTGGCTGTGTTCCTCCAGACGGTGGTGTTCCTCCGGACGGTGCTCCCCCAGCCGGCGCGACGCGTCCTCGCGGATCCGCGCGGCCCGGGCCAGGGCCTTCGGACGGCCGAGGTTCTGAAGCAGCGACTCGATATCGGTCGCGACGCCGATCACGCGCTCGACGTCGGCGGTCTCGTGGAGGCGGTCCAGGGCGGCCAGCAGGTTGGGCAGCTCCAGGAGCGTCAGGGTGGCGGCTTGTTGCACATCCTTGAATCGCTGCTGACGCAGATAACCCGTCAACTGCGCCATCGCCTCCACCCAGACGCGACGCGCCTCGTCGCGCTCCTCGTCGCTCAGCTCGCGGTCGAGCGCCGGCCCCAGGGCCGGGTGCAGGCGCAGGTGACCGTACGGCATGATCTCGGCGAGCCCGACGCCGGCGAGCTGCCGGCCCAGGATGACCTCTTCGTCTTTCTCGTAGTCGAGTCCCAGGACCACGGCGATCACCCATCCGTGTCCCCCGCCCTGAAACACCGCCAACCGCGGCAGACGCTGCCGCGTCGCCTCCGGCAGACGACGCAGCGACAGCTCGACGCTCGCGAAAAGCGACCGTTCGCGGTCGTCGGGATGCTTTTCGGCCAGCGCCGCCATCAGCTCGCCGAGTCGCTCGGTGGCCCGCCGCACCCCCGACGCCGACACCTCGCGCGCCAGCAGCACGAGGCTGCGCGCGTGACAGGCCACGGCGTCGACCAGCTTCTCGATCTCCTCCTCGCTCTCGCCTTCGTCCGCGGCGTGGGGCATCAGGGCGCCCTCGCCCAGGACCCTGCCGACCAGCTCGATCGCCTCGCCATGCTCGAGGCGTCCGATGCGGACGTGGTTCGTCGTGAACGGCTCCGGCAGGGACTCGCGGCTGGTGAAGACGACTCGGGTCGTCCCGGTTCGGGTGAGCTTCCGGCAGAGGTCGAGGATTTCTTGGAGGACTCGGGGCTCGAAGAAAATCCCCCCTAACCCCCCTTTCTTAAAGGGGGGGACCGGATCGGAGGCTTCGCCTTCCGTCTTACTCCCCCTCCTTTGAGAAAGGAGGGGGCCGGGGGGAGGATTTCCGGCGGCGTCAGCCGCCGGTCCCGGAAGCACTGTCTCCATGTTGTCGACGATGACGATCGTCGGGTCATCGCGGAGGGCCCGCTCGACGAGCTGCCAGGGACGCGACTCGTCCTGCGCGGCTTGCGAGACGAAGTCCGGCACCAGTTGACCGCCGAGCTCGAAGAGGACGGTGCGGGCGTCGAGGGCGTGCTCCATGCTGACGAAGGCGGCGCGGCGGAAGCGGCGCGTCTTCACCAGCCAGCGGACGAGCTCCGACGCCAGCGTGGTCTTGCCTTCGCCGCCCTCGCCGAGGATCACCGCGTGACGCTCGCGCGCCAGCAGGCGCTCGGCCGCCAGGAGCTCGCGGCTGCGTCCCACGAAGTGGTGTTCCGGCTCCTCGGGCACCTTTCCGAGGGCGCGCCGGCGACGCTCGGCGTCGATCGCCTGGAGCTGCTCGGACGGTATCCGCTCGATGAGCTGCGGGTCGAGCTCTTCCTGGAAGAGCACGGGCACGAACCAGTCGTGGAGGTGGAGCTCGCCCTTGAAGACCTTGCCGCGGTAGGTGTCGCCCTGGAGATCGCGCTGGCCGGCGAGCATGGCGTCGCCGATGCGCCGGCCGGCCATCAGCTCGCGGTAGAATGCGCCGACGAAGCGCCGCGCCGTCTCGACGAGCACCTTGTGGCTCATCGCCACCACCGAGGCGACGCCGCCCTCCAGGAGACGCCCCGCCACCGACGAGGTCGGATCCTCCTCGGCGCGCGCCGTCTCGCACGCCTCGAGGAAGACCAGCGGCACCCGGTGCTCGCGCATGACCTCGGCCAGCTCGCCGGCCATGACGATCTCCGAGCGGCGCTTTTCGAGCTTGCCGGCGTCCGAGGGATTCTCGAAGCACAGGCCGCCGAGACCGTGCTTGCGGTCGTAGACGCCGTGGCCGTCGAAGTGGACGACGTGGTAGGGACGCCCCGCCTGGCCGGCGCGCAGCAATTCGTCTTCGAGGGCCTTCAGGGTGGGCGGGCTCAGCAGAGTGACGTCGGCGCCATCGCCGAGCGCTTCGAGCGCCTCGACCACCGGACGCGCGCTGACCCGGTGGTCGATGTAGACGGCGCGGTCGTCCTCCGGGCGGGGGCTGACGAGCAGCACGCGGATCGGCCCCTTGGTGACAAGCGGCGCCATGACCTCACGGTTCGGCAACCGGCGACGCACCTGGACCGGACGCTTGCCCTTGAAGAGGAAGCTCTTGCCGTCGTGGACGAGCTCCCAGGGCAGCGACAGCAGCAGCGTCGCTCCTTCGCGCACCGGGTCTCGCTTCTCTGCCTCTCCGTCCGGCGAAGGGCAGGCTGCGCCTGCCGATTCTTCTTCGGCCCGCGAATCGGCAGGCGCAGCCTGCCCTACAGCGGACCCGGAAGCGTCGTCGTCGACGAGGACGGAGAAACGACGAGTCACGTCGGGCGGCGTCCGGTCCCACGCTTCGAACGCGTTGCGCGTCTCCCGGCTCAAGAGCGGCTCGGCGAGCAGGCGTCCCCAGTCTTCCAGCTTCTTCTCCACCTGCAGGGCGCGTTCCTGGAAGACGCCGCTCGGCCAGTGACAGTAGCGTTCGAGGTACCAGGCGATCTCGCCGGTCTCGATCGGACCGAGGGGCGCGGTGAAGGAAAACCGTCGGCTCGTGACCGCCCGCTGTTGGGAGCCCTCCGGCGGACGGAACCTCAGCCTGGCCCTGGCGGTGGCGCGGGTCCTGCCGTTCGAGGTGTCGATCCCCGGGTCCTCGAGCTCGAGGACGAGCTCGGCCACAGGCTGCACTTCGGGCTGCAGCGACGCCTTGACGTCCTCGGGCAGGACCAGCCCCAGCGCCGCCGTGAGAGCGGGCAGGGCCTCCTGGATGCCGTTGGGAACGTCGGGGACGCGGACCGCCACGGGCTCCTCGGGGAACCACGTGTCGAGGGCGCTCGGCTCGATGCCCGGCAAGAGCACGGGGACGACGCGGTAGCCGTCGTCCTTCGTCTTCCCGACCACGAGCGCGTGGTCGATCTCCCGCTTCACCCACGGCGAGTTGACGGTCCGCGGACCGAGCACGGCGAGCACGTACCCGGCGTCCTCGATCGCCTTGGCGATCTCGGGAGCCAGCTCGTCGCCGCCGCGAAGGCGGCGCGAGTCGACCCACGTCGGGAGCCCGAGGGACTCCAGGAGCGTGCGGATCTCGGCGACGGCGTTGTCGTCGTGGGTGGTATGGGAGATGAAGACGTGACCCGGCAAGGAACCTCCCGTCAAGAAACCGGCAGCTTGCGGCCTACGGTATCATCCACGGGCGTAATTCCCGCTCCCCGACCTGGCCGGGACTCCACAAGCCGGCTCGCTAATGACCCTGCCGGTGGCGATCCTCGGGCCGATCGCCGACCACCTGGCCATCTTGTGACGTAAGCTCGGGCAATGCCGAGCAGAAAACCGATACCGTCCGCCATCGAAGCGGACGGCGAGACTTCCGCCGACAAGCTCTTCAAGACGGCCTTCGAGCTCTTCCTGCGCAATCTCGTCGAGCTGGTGCGTCCCGAGGTCGCGGCGCGGCTCGATCTCGACCACGCCCGCATCCTTTCCCCGAAGCTCTTCGCGGACTTCCGCAAGCAGGGTCTCCGTGAGCCGGACCTGGTCGCCGAGGCGCAGACGGTGGACGGCGATTCGCAGCTCGTCGTCGTCCACGTCGACGTCGAGGGGGCGTTCAGCAGCGTCATGGACGATCGCATGCTGGAGTACGGCCTGCACCTCGTGCTCAAGACGAAGAAGCCCATCGTCTCGATCGCGGTCTTCCTGACCGGCGGTCCGAAGGGGATCCAGATCCGAAAGGTCGAGGTGGAGGCGGCGGGATGGATCTCGCTGCGCTTCTTCTACCTGGCCTTCGGCCTGTCCGGGAGCCTGGCGGAGGAATACGTGGGTCGTCCGCAGCCGCTGGCGGCGGCGCTGGCGGCGCTGATGCGCTCCGAGGTCTGGGACCGCGTAGAGCAGAAGCTGCGCTGTCTGAAGGCGATCAGCCGTGCGGAAGGGCTCGACCTGAGTCGTCAATACGTGCTCAAGAGGGTGGTCGACAACTACCTGGAATTGAGCGAGAATGAGAGCGAGCGCTTTGCTGCCGAGCTGGAGCGCGACGCCAACAAGGAGGTCCGAGACATGGTCGTCACCTGGGAAGAAGCGCTGGCAGAGAGCAGGGCCGAGGGAGAGGCCAGAGGAGAGGCCAGAGGAGAGGCCAGAGGAGAGGCCAAAGGAGAGGCCAAAGGAGAGGCCAAAGGAGAGGCCCGGGGCCGGCTCGAGGCGACACGGAAGGCCATCGTGCTGCTGGCGCGACGGTGGCATCGTGAGGTGCCGCCCGACTTCGAGGAGACGTTGGCCGCCATCGACGACCTCGACCGGCTCTACCGGATCCTCGAGCGGGTCGTCGACGCGCCTTCCATCGCCGAGCTCGATTTCGACTGACACGGCAACGCGATATCTGGGCGAACTTTGCCTGCTGCACTCGCGGAATTCCCGCTCCCCGACCTGGCCGGACCGGTCTTCTGAAAAGTCCCGCCCCCGGGTCGGGGGCGGGACGGTGAATGGAAAGATCCCGATCAGGGGATCAGGCGGTCACAGGCGCTTCCTCCTCGGGCAAGGGGGAAGGGGACGTCGGCTCCGGCGTCTCCTCCGGTGCCTCCGCCGGCTTCTCCGTGCGGCGCGCGGGCTCGGCCACGCGGATCCGCTCGGCGAGGTCGTCGAAGCCGGCCAGGCGGAAGTAAGCCTCCTGGATGCGCGCGACGTTCACGTACACGCGGCGGTGGTAGGCCAGGGCTTGCTTCTTGGCGACGAGAGCCTGGTCAGCGAGCTTGACGGCGTTCTTGACCGCCGCCATCGCCTCGTCGAGCTTCAGCACCTCGGCCTCCAGGGCGTTGGCGAGATGCTCGAAATCGAGGGGCTCCTGGCCCGCGCGCGCGCCGGGGACCTGTGCTACGAGCTCCGGATTCCTCATCCGGCCGACCGCCTCGAGGGTTTGCTCGCGCGCCGCGGTAATGGTACGCGCGGGCGCCGCCTCGAGACCGACGAGGAGCAGCGCGGCCTCGCCGTGGGTGCCCTCGACGGACTTGCGCACGTCGCGGTGCACCTCCTTGACGCGCTGGAACTGCTGTTTGCGCTGATCGCGCGCCTTGCTGACCTGGACGCGGGCAGCCCCGTAGACCTGTTGGGTCCGGCGGACCTCGCCGGACGCGTGCCCGAGCAGTGCAGCATTGGACTCCTGGGCGGCGTCGAAGTCGGTCATGGGCGGTCCCTGGCCGTCCCCGGATCGGGTCGGGGCATAGACCTCGGTGAGCTTGACGGCGACGCTCGACTTCGCCGTCATCGTGGACGCCACCACGAACTCGGACTGGTCGAGGCTCTTCACCGCCTTCTTCGGCATCTGGCTTGACATCGTCAGCCTCCTTTCGTCATGGTCCGGCTCCAGTGCCGGACCGGGCAAGCGCCTACGGCGCTCGTCCCAAGCTCGCCACGTAGAGTACGGATCGCGGGAAAGCTCGGGAAACGCGTTCACTTTTCGGCAATGATTTCGCGGCGCGGCCGCCGGCCGAGGACGGCTAACCGTCGGCGGATCAATGACTTGGCGATTCGACCGGCGCCGAGCCCGTTCACTTTTCCGGAATGATCCGCGCGCCGGGCGGCCGCGGGCGAACGCCGCCGGTGCCGGCCGAATCGGTCGGTGGCAGGGCGTGGCCTTCACCGATTCCGCGGGGAATCGCTCAGGGTCGGCGGTGACCCTGGACGATTCCAGGCGGAATCGCTGAGGGGCGGCGGCGGCCCTGACTGATTCCGCGCGGAATCGCTCAGGGTCGCGCCGGACCCCGACTGATTCCGGGCGGAATCGCTCAGGGCCGCGCCGGACCCCGACTGATTCCAGGCGGAATCGCTCAGGGTCGCCGATGACCCTGGCCGATTCCAGGCGGAATCGCTCGAGGTTGCGCCGGACCCTGGACGATTCCAGGCGGAATCGCTATGGGTCGGGCCGGACCCCCAGGGGCGTCAATCCGCCACGAGACTCGCGACCGTCTGCCAGGCGCCGGTCTTCTCCAGCCTTGCGCGAAGCTGCCCCGCCACTGCCTCGTCGCGCCAGAGAGCGCGGAAGAAGTCGTCGGCTCCATGCTCGGCGTACCACTTCGCCAGGTACGAGTACCCGTAGTTCTTGTGGGTGATCTCGGCAAGCGGCTCGGTCGCCAGCCAGCCGTCGACCGCCGGACCGCGATCCGGATACGCCGCCGGCCCCAGGCGTCCGTGACCGTGGTCCTTCCCCGGTCGGAGGGGTCGGTGCATCCGAGATGCTGGAGCCAGCCCGACCAAAAGGACCAGTCGTCAAAGCCCTCGCAGAGGACGACGTGCTGGAGACCTTCCCTTCCCGTCACCGCAGGTCATCCTCCAGGGTCTGCCGGGCGAACGCGATTTCCTCGCCGGCGCGTCGACCGCTGGAGAGCTTGCCGTCCTCGAGCAGCAGGTTGAAGACCGACATCTTCTCCAGGTCGTCAGGGGACGCCCCGGCGAGCAGGGCGTCGATCAGCTCGAGGCTGTGGGTCGTGAGGACGGTCTGGACGCCGCGGCGCATGTTGATCAAGACCACCTTAGCTGACTGCCAGATAGCTCTTGGATGTTGGTAGACCTCGGGTTCTTCCAAGAGCACTAGACCTTCTGGAGCAACTGCTATCTCTAAAGCTAGCTGTATAAACGCCTGGATACCGTCCCCCGCCAGTCCTACGGGAACTGATCGCCCTGCGCTCCTCAGATGGAGACTTGGAATGTCGTCGCTGCTGACGAGGATTTCTAGCTGCTGGTACGCAGGAATCAGCTTGGATAATAGTTCGTCGACGGCGTCTCTCCGCCCTACGGTTCGAGACATTTCCGTGAAGGTTCGATGAAGCGCAACGGGAGGAAGACCTGGATCGACGAGCTGGACATAGACCCCGTCGGACAGTCGTTCATCTCGTCCATCGTGGGATGTCGAGTATTGGTTATCGGCTGAAAAGGACATGAATACTCTCGTTCCATCGCGTGCCTTCCCATCACTCCCGTGTGTTTGCCTGTGAGTAAGCGTAACCGCCGGCTTTTGATTTCCCTCAGCCCATACTAGCTCGCGGTTCCATCGGATACCCGAACTGGCTCCGACCTCCAGACGTGCGGTTCGACCAGAGGCACCGAATAGCCACTTGGCGCCATCGCGAACTCCTGGGTGACGCTGCACCGCGTGACCGACGGCATCAGGAGTCGGGCTGGTGGCGATCAGGAGCGCGTCAAGGACCGTGCTCTTCCCGCAGGCGTTGGGTCCCGTGAGGATCGTCAGCGGGGTCAGCCCCTCGAGCTTCCCCGTCCGGATGCCCCGCAGGTTCTCGATCTCGATCGACGTAATCATCGCCGGCCAATCTTAGCCCAAGACGCCCCAAGCTGGCACGCCAATTGCCTCCATGTACCGCCGCGCACGGACGGACGCCCCCCGACGCGGCAAGACCGCGCCAAATTGACACCCGCGGGCCGATCGACGACCCGCTATGGCAGGACGGAGAAGGAACGGACCGTGAACAGGACGCCCCAGCTCGCCGCCGCAGCCCTGGCCGCCGCGCTCGCCGCGACGCCGGCCGCGCCGGCCGACCTCGCCGGCGTCCTGCGCCGGTTCGCCGTCCAGTCGATCCCGCCCTCGCCCGCCAGCGACTTCACCCTCGAGAACCTCGCCGGCGGCCAGACGTCCCTCTCCGACTTCTACGGACGCTGGGTCGTCCTCACCTTCTTCGCCACCTGGTGCGGACCCTGCCGCAGCGAGCTGCCGTCGCTCGAGAAGCTCCACCGTGAGCGCGCCGGCCAGGGCGTGACCGTACTCGGCGTCTCCGTCGACGACGACCGCGGGCCGCTCGATCCCTTCGTGCGCCAGCTCGGGCTCACCTTCCCCGTCCTCTGGGACGCGGGCAAGCAGGTCGGCGCCGCCTACCGCGCGACGTCGATCCCGGTAAGCTATCTCGTCGACCCCGAGGGACGCCTGGTGGGCGTGGCCCGCGGCGCCCGCGACTGGTCGGGAATGACGCCCATGGTCGACGCCGCCCTCGCCGCCGTGCCCGCCGCCCTGACCGCCGACGCCCCGGCCGACGCCTACGCCGACGCCGCCCAGCCGGTGGCCACGCCCACCGTCACCGACCCGCCGACCGCCGAGGTCGCGCTCGCCGACGCGAAGCCCGTCGCCGGCGAGCCCTTCCATGTCGACGTCAAGCTGCGCTGGGCCGGCAACTTCGACGAGTACCTCCCCCACCCGCCGGAGATCCCGCTGCCCGAGGGCGTGACGCGCCGGGAGGTGACGGCGGAGTCGTCGAGCCGCGACGGCCGCAACCAGCTCACCTACCGACTGACCCTGGTCGCCGCCGAGCCCGGCAAGTACGCCCTCGACCCCGTGGAGCTGCTCTACACGCCGCGCTTCGAGGCGACGCCGGTGGCCAGCCGCGTCCCGGGTCCCACCGTCGAGGTGCTGCCGCGCACCGTGCTCGGCCTGCCGCCGCGCGTCCTGGCCCTCGCCGGCGCCGGCGTGGCGGTTTTCGCGGGCCTCGGCCTCGTCGTCGCGAGCCGCCTGCGGCGACGCTCCGGGCGGCCGCGGCCGGCGGACGAGGAGCTCTTCGAACGGGCGAGCGTTCAGCTCGAGGCGGCGCGCCGCAAGCGTCTCCAGGGCGACGGCGCCGGCTCTCTGCTGGCGTTCGCCGAGCTCGACGCCGCGCTCGGCGCCGAAGAGCCCGACGAAGAGCTCCGCCAGGCCGTGGAACGTGCCCGCTACGGCGGCGCGGCGCCGCCCGCCGCCGAGCTCGACCGCCTGCAGCGCCGCGTCGAGCGCCGGCTCGCCGAGCTGCGGCCCGATCCCGATCGAAACGAACGGGAGAGCGTGAAGCTCAAAGAACCCGCCTGAGTCTCGGACAAACCCTTCGGAGGACGTAGATGACCACCGCCACCGCTCAAGAGCTGACGCAGGAGATCGAAGCCCAGGCGCACAAGCTCGCCCGCTTGCGCGAGGAGATCGCGAAGGTGATCGTCGGTCAGAGCTACATGATCGACCGCATCCTGATGGCCCTCATCGCCGACGGCCACATCCTGGTCGAGGGCATCCCCGGCCTCGCCAAGACGACCGCGATCAAGACCGTGGCCGCCGCCATCCACACCGGCTTCTCGCGTATCCAGTTCACCCCGGACCTGCTGCCCGCCGACCTCATCGGCACCGAGATCTACCGGCCGCAGCACGGCGACTTCGTGCTCAAGAAGGGCCCGATCTTCACCAACCTGCTGCTCGCCGACGAGATCAACCGCGCCCCGGCCAAGGTGCAGTCGGCGCTGCTCGAGGCGATGCAGGAGCGCCAGGTGACGATCGGCGACGAGACGCGTCCGCTGCCCGACCCCTTCCTGGTGCTGGCGACCCAGAACCCGATCGAGCAGGAGGGCACCTATCCCCTGCCCGAGGCCCAGGTCGACCGCTTCATGCTCAAGCTCCGCGTGGGCTACCCCGACAAGGTCGAGGAGAAGGAGATCATGCGGCGCATGGCCAGGCGCGAGAAGCCGCGGGTGGAGCCGGTGCTGACGCCCGAGGACATCAAGGAGATGCGGCGGGTGGCCGACTCCCTCTATCTCGACGAGAAGGTCGAGGACTACATCGTCGACGTCGTGTTCGCCACCCGCGAGCCCGGCCTCTACAAGCTCGGGAAGCTCAAGAAGATGATCGACTACGGGGCCTCGCCGCGCGCCACGATCTACCTGGCGCAGGCGGCCAAGGTGCAGGCCCTGATGTCGGGCCGCGGCTACGTGACGCCGCAGGACGTGAAGACCGTGGGCCCCGACGTGCTGCGCCACCGGGTGCTCATCTCCTACGAGGCCGAGGCCCAGGACCTGACGGCCGACGACGTCGTCCAGGAGATCTTCAACACCGTCGACGTGCCGTGACGTTCCCGCCATGACGCCCGCCGAGCAGCACCACGAGCCGGAGCTCCTCTCGCCGGAGCTCTTCCAGAAGATCAAGGCGATCCAGATCCGCACCCAGCGGCTGGTCTCCGACGTCTTCGCCGGCGAGTACGAGAGCGCCTTCAAGGGCCGCGGCATGGAGTTCGAGGAGGTGCGCGAGTACCGCGCCGGCGACGACATCCGCCACATCGACTGGAAGGTCACGGCGCGCATGGGCCACCCGTTCGTGAAGGTGCACCGCGAGGAGCGCGAGCTGACGGTGATGCTGGTGGTGGACGTCAGCTCCTCCGGCGCCTTCGGCACCGGGGCCAAGCTCAAGAACGAGGTGGCGGCCGAGATCGCGGCGCTGTTGGCCTACACGGCGATCAAGTCGAACGACCGGGTGGGCCTGGTGGTCTTCACCGACCACGTGGAGCGCTACATCCCGCCGAAGAAGGGCCGCGCCCACGTCTGGCGGGTGATCCGCGAGATCCTGAGCTTCCGGCCGCGGCGCCGGTCGACGGACCTGACCGGCGCCCTCGAGTACCTCTCGAAGGTGCTGCGGCGGCGCTCGGTGATCTTCGTGATCTCGGACTTCCTCGACGAGGGCTACCAGGACCGCCTGCGCATCGCCGGCCGGCGCCACGACGTGACCGCGGTTTCGGTGGGCGACCGGCGCGAGGTCGAGCTGCCGCCGATCGGCATCCTCGAGCTCGAGGACGCCGAGACCGGCGAGACGATCATGATCGACACCTACGACCGGAACACCACCCGCGGCTTCCGTCTGCTGGCGGGCGAGGAGCGCGCCGGACGCCGCCACTTCTTCCGCTCGGCCGGCGTCGGCGAAGTGGAGATCCGCGCCGACGAGCGGGACTACGTCGACGCCCTGGTGCGTTACTTCCACTACCGGGAGACCCGGCGTTAGAAGTCAGACAAGTCAGACAAGTCAGAGGAAGACGTGACCATGGAGCTGCGACCGCCCCCCCAGACCGCGACCGCCCCGGCGCGCGACCGTGCCGTGCGGCTGCTGCTGATCGCCAACCTGCTCGCCGTGGCGGCGCTGGGCGCCTTCCTGTGGTGGCGCTCGGGCGCGGCGCCGGCGGCCGATCCGGCCGCCGCGGACCACGCCCGCGAGGTGGCCTCGAAGCTCAAGGCGGCCGGCGCCCTCGACGAGGCCGCGGCCCTCTACGAGGTGTACCTGACGCGGACCGACGCCCCGGCCGCCACCCGCGCCAACGTGGCGTTCAGCCTCGGCGGCCTCTACCTCGACGCCGGCCGCTACGAGAGCGCCCTGCGCTGGTTCTACGAGGCCGAGTCGCTGGGCGTGGGCGAGCTCGCCGACCCGCTGTCGCAGAAGGTCGTCCACGCCCTGGAGCGTCTCGGCCGCCACCACTCGGCGCAGGCGGTGCTCGGCTCGCGCACGGCGCTGGCTCCGGGCGACGCCGTGAAGCGCGCCGAGGACGACCCGGTGGTCGCCCGCATCGGCGAGCGCTCGATCTACCGCACCGAGGTGCTGCGGATGCTCGACGAGATGCCGCCCGAGATGGCCGGCCAGCTCACCGGGGCCCAGCGCGGCGAGCTGCTCGAGAAGTACGTGGCCGACGAGCTGTTGTGGCGCAAGGCGGTGAAGCTCCGGTACGACCAGGACCCGGAGGTGCGCCGCCGCCACGACGCGCTGCTCAAGCAGCTCGCGATCTCGAAATTCATCGAGAGCGACGTGGTACGCCAGGTCAAAGTCGACCCCGCCGACCTCGAGAACTTCTTCGAGGCCAACCGCCGGCGTTACGAGAAGGAGGGCGAGAAGCTCGAGCAGATGCCGCCCGAGGTCGAGCGCGACTACCGGATGTCGAAGATCGAGTCGGAGTACCAGAAGATCATCGAGTCGGAGCTGGCGACGGCGGACGTCGAGCTCTTCCCGGAGAAGATGAAGGATGGCTAGCGACGGGCTCTTCCATCCGCGTAGGGCAGGCTGCGCCTGCCGATTCTCCCGCTCGCCAATCGGCAGGCGCAGCCTGCCCTACATGCTTCTTCTCCTCGCCGCCTGCGCCCAACCCGCCCCCGAGACGGCCGCGCCCGCCGAGCCCCGCGATCCGGTGGAGACGCGCGCCCGCGTCGACCGCGCCGTCGCCACCACCGGCGACCTGATCACCTACACGGTGACGGTGGACCACGACGCGTCCTACGAGGTCGAGCTCCCGGAGCCCGGCGCCGAGATCGCCGGCTTCCGCATCGTCGACGTCGGCCGCGAGGAGCCGCGCGAGGAGGACGGCCGCGTCGTCCGCGAGCTCTGGTACCAGCTCCGCGCCGACCTGGTGGGCTCCTACGTGCTGCCGCCGATCACCGTCACCTACCGCCCGCGGGCCGAGGTAGGCGCCGAGGCGGCCGAGGCGCAGACGGTGCGGACGTCGGAGATCTTCGTCGAGGTGCAGTCGGTGCTCCCGGCCGACGGCGAGGTCACCGACATCCGGGGCCTCAAGCCCCTGCGCCGGATCGAGCGTCCGCTGCCGTGGTGGCCGCTGGCGGCGGGCGGCGGCGCCGTCGTCCTCGCGGCGCTCGCCTTCCTCTATTGGCGGCGGCGCCGGCGGCCGCCCCTGGCGCCGCCGCGGCCGGCCCACGAGATCGCCTTCGAGGCCCTCGAACGGCTGCGCCGCACCGACTTCGCCGACGCCGAGGCGGTGCGCCGCTTTCACTTCGAGATCTCCGAGGTGGTCCGCGCCTACGTCGAGGCCCGCTTCGGCCTCAACGCCACCGACCTCACCACCGAGGAGATCGTCGCCCGGTTGGGCGGCGTCCGCGGCCTGGGGGGCGACGAGCGCGACCTTCTGCGCGGTTTCCTCGGCGCGACCGACCGGGTGAAGTTCGCCGCCCACGAGCCGAGCGAAGAGGAGATCCGGGCCACCTACGAGAACGCCCTCACCTTCGTCGAGGTGACCCGAGAGCGCCCCATCGTCGCGCCCCCCGAGGCCGAGCTCAAGGAGGCCGCGTGAGTAGCGAGCTCTTCTTCGCCCACCGCTGGCTGTTCTGGGTGCTCGGGCCCCTCTTCGTGCTGTGGACGGCGGCCTGGTTCCTGATGCCGTGGCTGGCCCACCGCCGGCGCCAGGCGGCGGCCGTGCGCTTCTCCAACATCCGCGCCCTGGAGCGCCTCAGGCCGTCGAAGACGCTGGTGCTGCGGCGTCTCTTCCAGGGCCTGCGGCTTGCGACCGTGGCCCTGCTGATGCTGGCGATGGCGCGTCCTCAGACCGGCCGCACCCAGACCCAGGTGCGCACCGAGGGCATCGACATCGTGCTCGCGATCGACACCTCGGGCAGCATGCAGGCCCTCGACCTCGACGCCGACCGCCGCATCGCCGACCGCCGCCACCGCCTGGACGTGGTCAAGGCCGTGGTCGAGCAATTCGTGGAAAAGCGCGACAACGACCAGATCGGCCTGGTGGTCTTCGGCGCCGAGGCGTTCACGCAATGCCCGCTGACGCTCGACCACGGCATCGTGGCGACGTTCCTCGAGCGTCTCGAGATCGGCATGGCCGGCGACGCCACCGCCATCGGCTCGGGCATCGGCACCGCGGTCAAGCGCCTCAAGGAGTCGGCGGCCAGGTCGAAGGTGGTCATCCTGCTCACCGACGGCCGCAACAACGCCGGCACGCTCTCGCCCGCCAAGGCGGCCGAGGTGGCCGCGACCTTCGGCGTCAAGATCTACACCATCGGCGCCGGCGGCCACGGGGACGCGCCGTTCATCGTCGACTCGATCTTCGGCCGCCAGGTGGTCTACCAGCCGGTCGAGATCGACGAAGAAACCCTGCATGAGGTCGCCGGCCGCACCGGCGGCCGCTATTTCCGCGCCGAGGACGAGGCGGCGCTGGAAGCGATCTACCGCGAGATCGACGAGCTCGAGAAGACGGAGATCACCATGTCGTCCTACATGGAGTACAACGAGCGGTTCCGCTGGTTCGTGATCCCGGCGGTGGCCCTGCTGCTGATGGAGATCGTCATGCTCGGCACGCGGTTCCGCAAGCTGCCATGAAGAAATCCCCCCTGACCCCCCTTTCTCAAAGGGGGGGACCAGAGACGACGGAAGAAACGTGATGGACGTGCGCGTGGGATCGATCGAATCGCTGTGGCTGCTGTGGCTGGTGCCGGCGGCGCTGGCGTTCTACGTCTACGTCTTCCGGGCCAAGACTCGGCTGCTGGAGCGCTTCGCCTCGCCCGAGATGTTGGCGCGCCTGACCTCGGGGGTCAGCCGCCCGCGCCAGGTGCTGAAAGCGGCCCTGGTGCTCCTCGGGCTGCTGGCGGCGGTGGCGTCGCTGGCCGAGCTGCGGTGGGGCTTCACCTGGGAGGAGGTCACCCGCGAGGGCGTCGACGTGGTGGTGGCCCTCGACGTCTCCGACAGCATGCTGGTGGAGGACGCCGAGTCGGGCGGCAAGCTGCCGCGGCTGGAGCGCGCCAGGCGCGAGATCGCGGACCTGCTGCAACTGATGGAGGGCGACCGCATCGGCCTCGTGGCCTTCGCCGGCACCGCCTTCGTCGAATGCCCGTTGACGCTCGACTACGGCGCCGCGTCGCTCTTCCTCGACACCCTCGACACCGACCTCATCCCGGTCAAGGGCACGGCGCTCGGCGAGGCGATCCGCACCGCGGTCTCGGCCTTCGAGGGGGCCACGCACAAGTCGCGGGCGATCATCCTGATCACCGACGGCGAGGACCACACGGGCGACGCCCTGCGCGCCGCCGAGGAGGCCAAGCTCGCGGGCGTGCGCGTCTTCACCATCGGCATCGGCCGCGACGAGGGCGCGCCGATCCCGGCGCCGGGCGGCGGCTTTCGCCGCGACCGCCGCGGCGAGATCATCCTCTCGCGGCTCGACGAGACGACGCTGCAGAAGATCGCGCTGGAGACCGGCGGCCGTTACGTGCGCTCGGTCACCGGCGACGTCGACCTCGAGCAGATCTACGTGCAGGGCATCAAGGCCACGCTCGAGGACCAGGAGCTGGGCTCCAAGCGCCGCCAGCGCTGGGAGGAACGGTTCCAGTGGATCGTGGCGGCGGCGCTGCTGGCGCTGATGGCCGAGCCGCTGATCTCGGAGCGGATGCGCAGAAAGGGGACGGCCGATGTCGCATGAGAAGCGTCCACTGATGTTCCAGGGATTGAAATCCCTGGCTATCTCTCCACCGTCCCTGACGGGACGAAGAGCCTGCCTGGCCCTCCTGCTGATGCTTGGGACGACCACGGTTCTGGCTCAGCCGCGGGCGCCCGAGCCTGAGCCGCCGGCGGCCCAGCCGGCGGAGCTGCCGGCGGCCGAAATCTTCGCGAGCCCCTATCAGGCCTACGAGGCCGGAGCCTACGAGCAGGCGCTCCAGGGCTTCGTCGACCAGCAGGTCGAGCGTCCTGAGGACCCCGAGGTCACGCTCAACCTGGGCAGCGTCCACTACGAGATGAAGAACTTCGAGGAGGCCGACCGGGCGTTCGCCCAGGCGGCGGTGGCGGCCGACGATGCGCTGCGCGCCCAGGCCCTCTACAACCTCGGCAACTCGGCCTACCGCCAGGGAGACCTGCAGAAGGCGATCCAGCTCTACCAGGCCGCCCTCGAGCTCGACCCTGACGACCAGGACGCCAAGTTCAACCTCGAGTTCGTCCGCGACGAGATCCGCCGCCGCCACGAAGAGGCCCAGAAGCGCCGGCAAGAGCAACAGCAGGGCGATCAGCAGCAACAGCAGCAACAGGACCAGCAGGGCGACCAGCAAGACCAGCAGCAGGGCGAGCAGCAGCAGGACCAGCAGCAAGGCGGCACCCAGGGTGAGGACAGCGACGGCGACGGCCTGCCGGACGAGCTCGAGCGCTCGGCCGCGAACCCGACCGATCCCGAGAACCCCGACACCGACGGCGACGGCCTCGCCGACGGCCAGGAGGACCAGAACCGCAACGGCCGGGTCGACGAAGGCGAGACGGATCCCAACGACCCCGACAGCGACGGCGACGGCACGAGCGACGGCGAAGAGGCCCAGGCCCCACGGCAGGCCGGAGCCGAACCGGCGCCCGGCGATGGCGAGGGCCTGACGCCCGAGGAAGCCGAGCGTTACCTCCAGGCCCTCGAAGAGGGCCTTCCGGACCGCCAGCGGCGGCTGCCGCCGGGAGCGCGGCGGGCCCGGCCGGAGAAGGACTGGTGAGGCCACGCCTCTTCATCGTCCTGCTCCTGACCATGGCCGCCGCCGCCGGCGCTCAAGGGATCCGGGTGACGATCGACCGTAACGAGGCGACGATCCAGGACCAGCTCGTCCTGCAGGTGACCGTGGAAGGCTCGCAGAACGCCGTGCCGCGGCTGCCCGACCTGTCGCCTTTCCAGCTCCGCTCGGCCGGACAGTCGAGCCAGTTCAGCAGGGCAGGCGGCCGCACGACGTTGGCGATCACCTACAACTACGCCCTGCTCCCCAAGCAGACCGGGACGTTCACCGTCGGCGCGGCCACCGTCGAGATCGACGGCCGCACCTACAGCAGCCGTCCCTTCCAGGTGCGCATCCTCGAAGCGTCGGCCGAGCCCCGGGAGAGCCAGGACATCTTCGTGACCGCGCGGGTGTCGAACGAGAGCCCCTACGTGGGCGAACAGGTGATCTACACCTGGCGTCTCTACCGGCGGGTGCAGATCGCCGACGCGCAGCTCCAGCCGATCGAGTTCGAGGGCTTCCTGGTCGAGGACCTGGGCGAGGTGCGCGAGTACCAGACCACGAGCGGCGGGCGGGAGTTCCTCGTCAGCGAGCTGCGCAAGGCGCTCTTCCCGCAGGAAGAGGGCGCCCTCACCCTGCCGCCCACCACGCTGCAATGTCAGGTGCTCGTGCAGCGCCGCGGCCGCAGCCTCTTCGACGACTTCTTCGGCCGCGGCGCCGCCGAGGCGCGGGTGCTGCGCACGCCGGCGATCGAGGTGAACGTGCGCCCGCGGCCGGCGGCGCCGGCCGGCTACTCGGGATTGGTGGGCGACTTCGCCGTCCGCGGCGAGATCAGCAAGCGCCAGCTCCAGGTGGGAGAGTCGGCGACCTGGAGGCTGACCGTCTCGGGCAGCGGCAACGTGCAATCGATCGCCGAGCCGCCGCTGCCGCCGCTCGACGCCTTCAAGGTCTACGACGACAAGCCCGCGAGCTCGATCGACCGCGCCGGAGGCGAGCTCGAGGGCTCGCGCACCTTCACCAAGGCGCTGGTGCCGCTGGCCGCCGGCGAGCTCACCGTCCCGGCGGTACGGCTGACCTATTTCAACGCCAAGACGGGCTCGTACCGCACGGCGGCCACCGCGCCCATCACGCTCGCGGTCAGCCCTTCGGACGACGAGGAGGAGCTGCGGCTCACCGAGTCGGTGGCGCCCACCACCGGCAAGGTGGCGGTACGGATGCTCGCCGACGACATCCTGCCGCTCTACAAGGACCTCGACGCGGTCGCCGCGCCGCCCTTCGGGCACCGCGCCGGCGCACCATGGCTCGCCGCCCTGCTGGCGCCGCCGCTCCTCTACCTCGGCCTCGTCTTCGTGGAACGCCGCCGCCGGCACCTCGAGGTCAACGTCGGGCTGGTGCGTCGCCGCGCGGCCTTGAAGCGCGCCCTGGGAGCCCTCGGCAAGATCGACGGCGCCGCCGCGGCATCGCGGGTCCTGCGCGAGTACGTGGGCGACAAGGCGGGCCTCGAAGGCAGCGCTCTCACCCCGGCCGAGGCCGCCGCGGAGCTGCGCCGCCGGGGCGTCGGCGAGGAGACCGTGCGGCGCGTGCGGGAGCGCCTCGAGGCGCTCGAGGCGGCGCAATACGGCGGCGGCCTCGCCGCGGCCGGCACGGAAGCGCTCGCCGGCGACCTCAAGGCGCTCCTCAAAGAGCTGGAGCGGGAGATACGGGCGTGATCAGAATTCGCGAGCGCGTCGTCGTGGGCCTCGTCCTTCTCGGGGCGGTCCCGGCGTTGCCGGGTCTCGCCGAGGAATCCGAGCCCGTGGTGGCCGTTCCCGGCGAAGTCTTCGTCAACGCCAACGCCGCCTACGAGGCGGGCGACTTCGGACGTGCCATCGCCCTTTACGAAGGGCTCCTCGAGCGCGGCTTCGAGACCGGCCATCTCCACTACGATCTCGGCAACGCCTACCTGCGAGGCGGCGAGCTGGGCCGCGCCATCGCTTCCTACCGCCGCAGCCAGGCCTTCCTGCCGCGCGACCAGGACGTCGCGGCGAACCTCGCGTTCGCCCGCAAGAGCGCCCGCGACGCCATCCGTCCGCCCGAGCCCGGCGCCGTGGCGCGGACGCTGTTTTTCTGGCACTACGGTCTGAGCCGTGCCGAGCTCGGCACCATCTTCGCCGTGGTCAACCTGCTCTTGTGGACGGTGCTGGTGCTGCGGCTCTACCGCCGCGGCTCGGAGCTGCTGCGGTGGACGCTCATGGCGCTCGCGATCGTGCTCGTGGCCGTCGGCGCCTCGCTCGCCGTCCACCACCTGTGGACGCCCGCGGTCGCCGTCGTCGTGCCGCAGGAGATCGACGTGCGCTCCGGCACCCACGAGCGCGACGTGGTGCTCTTCAAACTCCACGCGGGCACCGAGGTGCGGCTCGTCGACCGCCGCGAGGGCGCGCTGCGCATCGCCCTGCCCGAGGAGGGGCAGGGCGGCTGGATCGACGCGGAGCACGCGGAAGTCGTGGTCCGCTAGCTCTTGACTTGCTCGACGGTCGGTGCTACCATATTTGGTGTCATCAGGCCCGAGCTCCAGCATGCCCAAAGACAAGCACCAGGTTCTCCACGAGCTCAGGGCCAGCAAGCAGCACCGAACCCTCGGGGAGGTCAGGAAGCTGCTCGAGGCGTTCGGTTTCGTCGAACGTCGCGCGCGGAAGGAGAACTCCGTGTGGTCACGAGGCGTGGTCTCGCTCACGCTGCCCACGCCCCACGACAAGTTCCTGAAGACCGCCTACGTGCGGCTCGTCATCCGCAAGATCGAGGAAGCGGAGATCCTTGACCGAGAAGAGGAATTCGAATGGCCATGAAGACGCTCAATGACTACCTCTCGCTCAACTATCCCTACGAGCTGGTCCGCGACGCCGACGAAGGCGGCTACTTTGCCACCCACGCGGACCTCGACGGCTGCGCGGCCCAGGGAGAGACCGCCGAGGAGGCCGTCGAGAATCTCGACGTCGCCCGCGAGCTGTGGATCGAGACGCGCCTCGAGGACGGCCTGCCGGTGCCCGAGCCGGCGCCGGAAGAGCCGAGCGGCCGCGTGTCGCTCAGGATGCCCTCGTCGCTGCACGCCAAGCTGGTCCGCGTCGCCGACCGCCAGGGGGTGAGCCTCAACCTCCTCCTCAACGCCGCCCTCGCGGAGTACGTGGGCGGGGCCACCTCCCAGATCACCATGCAAGACCTGGTCCGGGAGCTCACCTCGATCCTCGCGCGGGCAAGGGATCCCGAAGCGTCGACGGAGGCGACCTACGACGCCGTACCGAGGACCTTTACCGTCCATGAGCCGGACGGCCGCTGAGCGCCCGCGGCCGGCTACCGTCCCGTCCGCCCCCGGCCCCGCTCCCCCGGCTGCTCCACCAGCACCCGCGTCTGGACGAACGACTCGACGCCCGAGAGCTCGTCCCACACGCCGACGGCGATCGTCGGCGTGCCGCGGCGGATCCTGAGCTTCCCGGCCCAGCCGATCTCGCGCCCGCGGGCCGCCTCGAGCTGCTCGGAAGGGATCGAGACCGGGTACGGCTGGCGGTGCATGTCGGAGATGCCCTCAGCGTCCTGGACGACGACGAAGAACGTCAGGCGCCCCTCGGCGCTCGCTTCCTGGAAGAGCAGCGTCACCTCCTGGACCGGCACCCGCACCAGGATCGGCAGGTCGAACTTCCCCGCTCCCGCCTTCTCCGGCTTGCCGAACTCGACACGTACGCCGAGCGGGTTCTTCTCCAGGCCGAGCAGGAGCGAGGACAGAGTGCGGTCCGAAACGCGGTCGGCCTCGAGCTTGCTCTCGTAGCCGGCGCGGTGGCGCACGCGGAAGCCCGGATGCGCCACCTTGACCTCGATCTTGTGGTACTTGGGCTCGCGGCCGGGGGGCGGCTGGTAGCCGAGCGAGTAGAAGGTGTCGAAGTCCTCGGCCATGTCGGTGAGCACGTCGCTGAAGTTGAAGGTGTTGAGGATCGACTGGCCGCCGGTGGTCTCGGCCATCCTCACCAGCGGCTCCTGGAGGTTCAGCGTCCACATCTGGTCGAGGACCATGCGGCCGCCCTCCGACGCCGACAGGTTGGGAAACGCCGGCGACGAAGCCGTCTCGCCGCCGGCGCCGCGCGCGTCGACGGTGTAGAAGGTCACCTGGTGGGCGTTGGCCTCTTGCACGATCTCGCCGAAGAGGTGGCTCTCGTCCTCGAGCATGGCCTCCATGCCCGGGTTGAAGTCGGACGTCGGCCCGACGCCCTGGAAGGCCTCCTGGCCGAAGAGGTCGGTCATCAGCTCGTAGAGCTCTTCGCCGGGCCGCTGCGGCAGGCCGCTCGAGACGTAGAGCAGGGCCTTGCGGCCCGGCAAGCCGGCGAGCGAGCGCACCGTCTGGCGCAAGGCCCGGCTGGAGAGCTCGAGGTCGTTGCGCGTCGACTGGACGTAGCTGCGCACCATCTGGTGGGCGTTGCGCATCTGCACCTCGAGGTCGATGAGCGCGCTCTCCTCGCGGGAGGCCCGGGCCATCAGGCCCATGATCCGGAGCCGCTCGGCGTCCTGGATCGGCCGGTGGGCCGCCACCTTGCGCATCCGCTCGAGGCCGTCGAAGACGCGCCGGCGGTCCTGGGTGAACGGCTCGACGACCTCGAGCCGGCGGCTGAACCCCACCAGCATCACGCGGTCGCCCTGGATCAACCGGTCCTCGAGGAAGCTCCCGAGGTCGTCGAGCACCCGCGCCCGGTGCTGCGGATGGAGGTTGAAGTGGTCGACGTAGACCACCAGGTGGAGCCGCTGGTCCTCGGGCAGGGGACTCGCCCGGCGCGGCGCCGGCTCGCCGAGGAACTCGGCGCGGTCACGGTCGAGGCCGGCGAGAACCGGGTCCTCGCGCGCCACGGCGAAGAAGTTGGTGATCGGCACCGGCTTGCCGTCCTCGTAGATCTCGAAGTCCTCCTTCGCGAGCCCGACGACCCGGTGGCCGTCGCCGTCGGTCACGAAGACCTCGACGTTGATGACCTCGACGTCGACGCTCTCGACGAAGATCGGCGTCTCGGGCTCCTGGGCGCCGGCGGCCGCGGAGCCCAGCATGAGCAGCATGAGCAGCAGGGCGATCTGGGGACGATGGGTGGACATGGTGATCCTCGCGCTGGATGAGAAGCCGGAAGATGGATCGGATCGCACACCGGGACGTTATCACTGCTGGACGTCATCACCGCGCGGCGGGCGCGACGTCGAGGCAGACGAGCTGGTCCTTGCCGCGCAGGTAGAGCAAGCCGTGGGAGAGCACCGGCGCGTTCCACGCCGGGTAGCGCAGCAGCGGACGCTCGGCGGCGCCGGCGGCGACCGGCGTCTTCGCGTTGCTCTCGTCGCCGGCGGCCGCGGTCCCGGCGTTGCTCGCGGCGTCGCCGAGGTCCATCTCAGCCACTTGCTCGAAGCGCCGCGGGTTGGCGCGGATCAGCAGCAGGCGCCCGTACTCGGCGAGCACGAAGAAGTGGCCGTCGGCGTAGGTCAGAGTCGCGCGGCCCAGCCCGGGCTCGCTCCAGGCCACCTTGCCGGTGGCGTGGTCCACCGCCCGCAGCTCGGCGTTGCCGGTGTGCCGGCCGCTCGATCCGTAGAGGTAGCCGTCGAGGTGGATCGGCGTCGACCAGTGGCACTCCATGGCCTTGCCGCGGGGCGGGTCCCGCCACACCACGTCGTAGCCGCCGGGCCGTACCTTGAGCAGCGCCCCTCCGGGACCGTAGGTCTCGGTCACGAAGACCGTGTCGCCCACCACCACCGGCGTGGCGGCGTTGACGCTCTCGAGGTTGTTGGCCCGCCAGGGGAAGAAGAAGTCGAGCTCGCCGCGCCGGGGCTCGAAGCCCACCAGGCCGCCGCGGGTGAAGACGAAGCCCCAGCGGCGAGCGCCGATGGTGGCGACGACCGGGCTCGAATAGCTCGCCAGCTCGTCGGTCAGGGCGTAGCGCACCTCGCCGGTTCGCTTGTCGAAGGCGACGATGCCGGTGCCGTTGCCCCGGACCTCGCCCGAGTGGATGGCGGGGCTTCCCGGCGGGCTGCCGCCGACGACCACGATCAGCAGATCGCCCTCGATGAGCGGCGTCGAGCCGACGCCGAAGAAGTTCTGCACCACGCCGAAGCGCGCGGCGGTGTCGACCTCCCACAGCAGCCGGCCGTCGGCGACGTGGTGGGCGCGCAATAGGCCCTCGACGCCGAAGGCGTAGACGCTCTCGCCGTCGACCACCGGCGTCGTCCGCGGGCCGACGCTGTAGTCGTAGTAGTCCTCGTAGGAGGTCGGGTACTCGGAGCGCCAGAGCTCCTCGCCGGTCTCGGCGTGCCAGGCCATGAGGCGCGCCTTCTCGCCCAGCCGGTCGAAGAAGAAGAGGCGGCCGCCGGCGACGGAGGGCGCGCCGTAGCCCTCCCCCACCGTCTTGAACCAGCGCACCTCGAGCCCTTCGCGGGGCCACTGCGTGCGGATCTTCTCGGGCGACTTGCCCTCGCCCGTGGGACCGAGGAACCGCGGCCAGTCGACGCCGCCGGCGCGGCGGCCGAGGTCGGGGGCGGCGGCGACGGATCCGGGCGGCGGCGAATCCGCCGCCAGCGCGCACGCGAGCAGCGTGCCCGCGAAGCAGAAGGCGGCGGCGAAGGTCGGGACGCGGTCGCGCATGGTCGAGCTCCTCGGCGAGTCCTGAGGTTTCGGCCATCCTACCGCGTGGCGCCTCAAAAGCCCGGAGCCAGCATGCGGGTCATGCGCTCGGGGCTGGCGACGCCCAGGGCCGTCATGACGCCGTCGGCGAGGAGGCGCTCGCCGTCGTCCCCGGCGAGCTCGGCGAGGCGGCGGCGGGCCGCCAGCGCGTAGAGGCGCATGTCGCACGCCTCGAATCCCGCGGCGGCGCCGGCGAGGGCGCGCCGCGCCGCGTCGCGGCGGCCGGCCAGTGCGGCGGCGCCCGCGCTCACCAGGTCGGCGAACGGACGCGCGTGGGCCAGCCGCTCGCGCCGCAGCCGGCGCGCCACGGCCTCGGCCCGGCGCCGGCAGCGCCGGCGCCGCCGGCCGTCCTCCTCGCGGGCCGCCGCCAGCAGGCCGCGGGCCCGCAGGTGCGTCGCCTCCACCCGCGCCGCCCCGATTCTCAGCAGCAGCGAGGCCTCGAGGCGCGGCCACTCGGCGTCGAGCCCGGCGAGGGCCTCGCGGCCCTCGCCGCGGTAGAGACGCACCTGGGCACGGGCGCCGAGCACGCCCCAGTGCAGCAAGTGGAAGGCGCCCTCAGCGCCGGCCGCGGCCGCGGCCGCCGCGATCTCGCGCTCGGCCTGCTCGGGGGCGCCGCCGCGCACCAGGCACGCGGTCTTGAGCGCCGCCAGCAGGCGCCGCTCGTCGCCGGCGACGCCCGCGGCCTCGGCGGCCACCGCCGCGGCCACCGGCCGTCCCGCCGCCGCCAGCACGTGGAGCAGCTCCACGCCCCCGCGCGGCAACTGCTGCAGCCGCTCCTCCATCATCTCGACCAGGCTGAGCCCGGCGCTCACCCCGGAGCGGCTGGTGGCGGCGTGGCGCGTGAGTTGCTCGAGGAAGAAGGGGCTGCCCGCGGCCTCGCGGACGATGGCCTCAACCACGAACGGCGTCCCCCGCCGCGGCCCCAGGGCTCTCGGAGCGTGACCAGGTTTTCGAGCAGTTGCCGGAGGGCTTGCAGGGCCTGGCGCCGCAGGTGCGGCCGATCCGGGTTGTCGAGCTCCAGCGTCTGGCGGCCGGTCTGCGACCGGGCCTCGACGCCCGCGGCCACCGCCTCGACCCGCATCAGCACCGGGAACAGACGCGCCAGCGCGTCGACGCGCCGCGGCAGCAGCTCGCCGACCAGGCGCTTGTCGAGGCTCCTGAGGTCGCGGTGCAGGCGGCCGGCGTCGTGTACCGCCTTGACGCCGGCCGCGAGCTGGCCGAGGGCCGAGCGCAGGCGCTCGACGCAGAGCGCCGGCTCGGCCCGCGGCTCCATGCCGGCGACGATCGGCAGCGTCTGGTCGAGGGGATAGACGTAGTCCTTGAGGCCTTCGCCGTCGACGAGCTCCATGGTGAAGAACCACTGGCCGCCGTCGACCACCAGCTCGTAGAGCGACACCAGGTTGGGGTGCGAGACGTCCTGGAGGAAGCGGAACTCCTTCTTGAAGTTGTAGAGGGCCGCGGGATCGGGATGGCGCAGGGTCTTCAGCGCCACCACCTCGCCGCGGTCGCGGTCGATGGCCTCGAAGACCTCACCCATGCCGCCCGCTCCCAGGCGCCGGCGGATCTCGAACCGTTCGTCGAGGACCCTCGTCAAGCTTTCTCCCGTACGGCAATTGCCCCCGGCAGGATACCATTGCCCGCCACCCTCTCACCGCGACCGCCATGACCGAGACCACCGCCGCGAACGAGACCGCCGCCACCGGCTATCGCATACGCCCGGCGCGGCGCCGGGAGCTGGCGCTATTGCCGGCGATCGAGCGCGAGGCCGGGCGCCGCTTCCAGGAGATCCTGGAGCTCGACGCCGTGCCCGAGGACCTGACGCCGCCGGAGGAGCTGGACGCGGCTCACGCGCGCGGTCTCGTGTGGGTGGCCGAGGCGCCCGGCGGCGAGCTCGCCGGCTTCGCCTACGGCGCCGCGGTCGACGGCGCCCTCCACCTCGAGGAGGTCGACGTGCTCCCCACCCACGGACGGCGGGGCCTGGGCACCGCCCTGGTGCGGGCGGCGTGCCGCGACGCGGCCGCCGCCGGCTTCGCCGCGGTGACGCTGGCGACGTTCCGCAACGTGCCGTGGAACGCGCCGTGGTACGCCCGGCTCGGCTTCCGCGTGGTGCCGCCCGCGGAGCTCTCGCCGGGGCTCGCCCGGGCCTTCCAGGACGAGGCGCGGCGCGGCCTGCCGCTCGAGCTGCGGGTGGTCATGCGCCTCGAGCTCACCCCCGGCCCCGAATAGACGAAGGCCCCGGCCGCGCTGGCGGCCGGGGCCTCGGGTTTGTCTCGGTGGCGTTGGGTTCCCCCGTCGACGAGGGATCCGTTCAGCGCGCCACAAGAGGCGTGAGAGGTTCCTCTGTCTACGAGGCCGCCACCTCCACTAAACCTGGGTTACTTGACACAGGACCACCTCCTTTCTGAGCGTATCCTTCATCGGCGGACCCAACCCGCCCGGCTCCTCAGGCCGCCCGAACCGTCGGAGCCGCCGCGCTGAGCGATACGATGCCCAGCGCGGAACGCGGGAACATGTTCAAGCATTTTCTCCTGTTTGTCAACCGAGCGGGCTGGAGGCGCCGGAGGCTGGGGGAGTCTGATAGGCTGGCCTACCGTGCAGCCCCTCGAGACGCTCGGAAACGTGACCACCCCCGACGGCAAGGAGCTCGTGCTCTATCGCCGCAGCGGCCACTTCCACCTCCGTGTCGACGGGCTGGAGCTCATGTCGAGCCGGCCGCAGGGCTCGGAAGAAGTGCTCGCGGAGCTCGCGTGCGAAGGCCTGCGCGGAGCGCCGCGGGTGCTCATCGGCGGCCTCGGCATGGGCTACACGCTGCGCGCCGCTCTCGATCTCCTGCCGCCGCGGGCGCGCGTGGAGGTGGCCGAGGTCTTTCCGGCGGTGGTCGAATGGAACCGCGGCCCCCTGGCGCCGCTCGCCGGCAGACCGCTCGACGATCCCCGGGTCGAAGTCTTCGCCGCCGACGTCGGCGCCCGCCTCGAATCCGGCGGCACTTACGACGTGATCCTGCTGGACGTCGACAACGGTCCCGACGCCTTCACCCTGGGGTCGAATGCCGACCTCTACGGCGACGCGGGCCTGGCGCGGATCTACCGCCACCTCCTTGCCGCGGGCGTGCTGGCGGTGTGGTCGGCCGATCCCAGCCGCGCCTTCGTGCAGCGGCTCCGCAAGGCCGGTTTCGCGCCGCGCTCCGTAACGGTCCCGGCACGGCGCACTCGGGGGCCGAATCACACGATCTTCGTGGCGCGCCGCCAGCGGTGATCGTCGTGGTGCAGGCGTCTCGCCTGCACCACGTGCAGCCGGGACGGCTTCACACGAGACCGGTCCTCATCTCCGCAACGCGTCCAGGTCGACGGTGAACACGCCGGAGCCGCCGCGGCGCCTCTTGATCTCCGCCTTGTCTTCGTACATCTTGCGGTCGGCGCGGTCGAGCACCGCGTCGAGGCTGGCGTCGGCTGCGATGGTCTCGGCGCCGAAGCTCAGGGAGAGGACGTACGGCTTCCCCGAGCCGGCGTTGTGCTGCTCGAATGCGCGGCGGAAGCGCTCGATCAGGTGGTCGTCGCGGTGGGTCGGATCGCGCAGGGTCAGCACCAGGAACTCGTCGCCGCTGGGACGCGCCAGGATGTCGTCGGGACGGGTGTTCGCGTCGAGGATCTCGGCCACCTTCCTCAGCGCCTCGTTGCCCTCCAGGTGACCGCAGGAATCGTTGATCTCCTTGAGCCCGTTGACGTCGGCGGCGATCAGCGACAGCCGTTTGTTCTGGCGGTCGGCGACCTTGAGCTGGTAGCTCCACATGATGCGGAAGCCGCGGCTGTTGTAGAGGCCGGTCAGGTCGTCTTGCATGGCCGCCTGCCGCAACTCCACGATGCGGTGGGCGCGCACGATGGCGAACTCGATCGCCGTCACCAGACGGATCTCGAGCTCCCGCTTGGAAAGGAAGTCCTGCGCCCCGACCTCGACCATCCGCAACTGCACGCTCTTCTCGTCGTGGTTGGAGACCACGATCACCGGCGTCTCGGGCACCAGCAGCAGCAACTGGATCAGCGCCTGCTCGGGCGACCAGTAGCTCGAATCGGGGAGGTCGAGGTCGAGGATGACGACGTCGAAGCTCTCGTTGGCGAGACGCTCGAGCCCGGCGCTGAGCAGCACCTCGACGACGAGGTCGATCTCGACTTCCTGGCTGCGCTCCAGGATGCGCTGGACGATGTACTGATCGGCCTTGTCGTCCTCGATGTAGAGGACGCGAATCTTCTTGGCCATCGGGGCCTCCCGCCTGCAGGGTCCCGCTCGCACCCGGTCTTCGGCCCGATTATACCATCTGCACGATCGGCGCCTGCGAAGGCCGCGCCGCCGAGGGCCGCGGACCGTGCCGCGGGCCGATCAAGCCGCGGTGCAGGCACTCCACGGCTCGCGCCGCGGCGGCCGCTTCCACGACCGCGACCAGAGCCGGCTCGCGGCCGGCGAGCGCCAGCCCCAGGAGCTCGACGCCGGCCTCGTCGAGGACGCGCAGGGCCTCGCCGAGGCGAGGCGAGGGAGGTGCCGCCGAATTTGAGCACGCGCATGCCGCATATCCCCTCTACGCCGCCACGACGGCGGGTGAAGACGCGGCGGCCCGCGCGAGGCCGGCCGCCACGTCGTCGATGAGGTCGTCGACCGCCTCGATGCCCACCGAGAGACGCAGCAACGCGTCGCCGATGCCGGCCCGGCGCCTCGCCGCGGCATCCATGGAGGCGTGGGTCATGGTGGCGGGATGGGCGATAAGGCTCTCGACGCCGCCCAGCGACACCGCCAGCGACATCACCGAGAGGCCGTCGAGGAAGGCCCGCACCGCCGCCGTGCCGGCCAGCTCGAAGCTCACCACGCCGCCGAAGCCGTGCTGCTGCGCCGCCGCCAGCGCGTGACCCGGATGGCCCGGCAGCCCGGGGTAGAAGACCCGGACGACGGCGGGATGGCCGGCGAGCAGCGCGGCGAGCGCGGCGGCGTTCTCCTGGTGGACGCGCATCCGCGCTTCCAGGGTGCGCAGCCCGCGCAGCGTGAGGAAGCTGTCGAAGGGCGCCCCCGCGATGCCGAGACAGTTGGCCCAGGCGCCGAGCTCCGCGGCGAGAGCGGCGTCGGCGGCGACCACGGCGCCGCCCACGACGTCGCTGTGGCCGTTCAGGTACTTGGTCGTCGAATAGACCACGAGGTCGGCGCCGAGCTCCAGCGGACGCTGCAGGGCCGGCGACAGGAAGGTGTTGTCGACCGCCGTCAGGGCGCCGCCGGCGCGCGCCCGGCGGCAGACGGCGGCGACGTCGGTGATGCGCAGCAGCGGATTGCTCGGCGTCTCCAGCCACACCAGGCGCGGCCGGCGCGCCAGGGCCGCGTCGACCTGCCGCGGGTCGGTGTAATCCGCCAGCTCGAGGTCGAAGGCGCCTTTCACGGACGCCGCCGTCAGCAGCCGGTAGGTGCCGCCGTAGCCGTCGTGCGGCGCCACCACCACCTCGCCGCTGCCTACGAGCTGCAACACGAGGTGGACGGCGGCCATGCCCGACGCCGTGACCACCGCGCCGGCGCCCCCGTCGGCGTCGGCCAGGGCCCGGGCCAGCAGGTCGCGCGTCGGGTTGCCGGAGCGCGTGTAGTCGTAGGTCCGCGGCCGGTCGAAGCCGTCGAAGGTGAATGTGGACGTGAGATGGATCGGCGGCACCACGGCGCCGTGCTCGCGGTCGCTGGCGAGCCCGGCCCGTACGGTGCGGGTGGCGAAACGGAGCTGATTCCCGGGAGACGAAGCGGGAGGGAGGGTCGTCTCGTTCATGTTCGGTCCTCCACAGGTTTCGTCTCATCGGAAACCCTACGGAGAACCGAGACTCGTTGCCACGCCCATCGGCGCGGGGCGCCGCCGCGTGGCCAACTCATCTGTCGGCGAGCCGCCCGTCGCGGCTCCCGCAGGATTTGGCACCCTTCGGAGTGGTTGGCTCCGCGGGTTGCCCCGGCGTCCAAGGGCCCGTCCCTCAGCCGGTCTCGATGAGCAAGCGAGACAATATGGACATCTGCCGGGCGGTGTCAAGCCGGAACTTCGCGCGACGCCCGCACGGGCCTGAAGACCCGTGCTATCAAGGGAAAGCCCCCTGAAGGGGGCTCAAGATCCGCAGCCCGCTTTAGCGGGCTTGCCCTCAATAGCGCGGGTCTTCAGGCCCGTGCGGACGTGGGCTGACCTGCTCATTTCGGATAGGCTCGGGCCAGTCCATCACCCGAGGAGACACGTATGTCGATAGGGATCGGTTTCGTCGTCGGCTTCTTCGCCTGGTTCGTCGTCCGCTACCTGATCTTCGGCGTCTACACCGTCGAGCAGAACCAGCGCGCCGTCAAGACCAGCTTCGGCCGCGCCCAACGGCTGCCGGGCGCGCCGGCCATCCAGCTCCCCGAGGCCGCCGAGATGTCGGAGGAGGAGCGGGCGCGCTACGCCTATCCCCAGCTCAAGGTCATCCCGCCCGGCGGCCCCTACTTCAAGATGCCGTGGGAGAAGGTCTACAAGGTCACGGTGGCCACCGAGACCATGAGCATGGCCCACGACCCCGAGACGCCCACCGCCAACAAGGGCGGCACGGTGCTCGAGGCGGTCACCAAGGACCAGCTCAACACCGGCCTCACCGGCCAGATCCGCTACCGCATCGCCGAGCGCAACCTCTACGCCTACCTCTTCGGCGTCAAGAACCCGATCGCCCACGTCATGGGCTTCTTCATCTCGGTGCTGCGCGAGAAGATCGCCAATTTCGAGGCGCCGGTGCTCGCCGCCACCGAGGGCGAGCCCGAGCTCGGCCTCACCGAGGACGGCACCGTGGTCACCGGCATCTCGATCAACGACCTGCGCAAGAACCTGCGTGACCTCAACGACCACATGCTGCGCGAGTGCCGCACCTCGACGACGCGCTACGGCATCGAGCTCGACGCGTCGCTGATCACCGGCATCGATCCGCCGGAGGACGTCGAATCGGCCCTGGCGGCGATCAACACGGCGCAGAACCAGGTGTCCTCGGACCTCAGCCTGGCACAGGCCGGCGCCGACCAGAAGCTGGTGCAGTCGAAACGGGCGGTGGAGATCGAAACCTTGAGGGCGCAGGCCGAGGTCGAGCCGCTGGTGGCCCTCGCCGAGCGCCTGCGCGAGCTGCGCGCCAGCGGCCCGCGCTCGCTCGCCGCCTACCTGCGCAATGCCCGCCTCGGCCTCTTCCAGAAGGCCGACCGGGTGTTCCTGGAGGTGGAGTCATGATCTTCTTCGCCGCCTTCCTCGCCACCTTCTTCGGCCTCTTCGTCGCGGTGCCGATCCTCTTCTTCTTCGCCCGCTGGCTCTCGGTCTACACCATCGTCGAGGAGCGCACCTGCCGCGTCTACGTGCTCTTCGGCAAGGTGATCGGCGTGCTCGACGAGCCGGGGCTCCACGCCCTGTGGTTCGAGCTCGGGCCCAAGGCCCTGCTGCTGCCCTGGCTCGGCGGGTCCTACGTCCTCGACCTGCGCTTGGACCAGGAGTACCTGCGCAGCCAGCCGGTCAACTCCGAGGAGGGAGCGCCGATGGGCATCGGCATCTGGTACGAGTACTTCATCTCGAGCCCGGTGGCCTACCTCTTCAAGAACACCGACCCGCGCGGCTCGCTGCAGGCCAACGTGTCGAACGCCACCGTACGTTCCCTCTCCAACATGCAGCTCGCCGATATGCTCGAGAACCGCCACCCGATGAGCCGCACGGTGCGCGCCGAGGTGTCGCCGACGTCGCACGAGTGGGGCTACAAGCTGGGCTCGATCTACATCCGCAAAGTCCACTTCCGCGACCGCGAGATGATCCACCAGATCGAGGAGAAAGTCGTCAACCGGCTGCGCCAGGTGACCTCGGCCATCAAGCAGGACGGCGCCAACCAGGTCAGCGTCATCACCAGCACCGCCGAGCGCAAGGCGGCGGTGGAGTTCGCACGCGCGGCGGCCATGCGGCCCCAGGTGGTGGGCGCGGCGCTCGAGAAGATCGGCCGCGAGCCGGAGGTCGAAAAGGCGCTCTTCGAGCTCCTGGAAATCGAGCGGCTGGTCGAGGGTCCGGGGCGGATCACGCTCCTGCCCAAGGGCGGGGGCGAGTTGCTGGGGCAGTTGCTGGCGGCGGAACCTCCGTCGCGGTGAACGGCCGACTTTCGGGGTATAGTACTTCCCTGGAACTGACACGAACCGACGGACGACAGCATGGCACGCTTTTCCTGGCTTCAGATCGGCAGTTTCGCGGCGGCCTACGAGGACCATTGGCCCGGGCTGGAAGTCGAGGACCTGCTCGTCGCCCTGCGCCATCTTTCTGCTTCGTCGGGACCCTGGCACGCGATCTTCCTGACCGGCGATCTTGTGGTCCAGGGAAACGACGAGGGCTTCGAAAAGACCGAACGCCTTCTCGATCGCCTGCTGTCCGAAATCTCGACTCTGAGCTCGAGCCCCGTCGTCTTGGGCGTTCCCGGGAACCACGACCTTCGCCGCGGTCTCGACGACGACATGGCGGCGCGCCTGCTCAAGTTCTGGAGTGAGGACGAGGAGATCCGCTCCGCTTTCTGGGGGACCAGCAGCTCGTCGTACCGGCTCGCCGTGGAGAAGGCCTTCACTCCTTACACGCTCTGGGCCAATCGCAGCCTGTACCGACACCGACGTCGAGGGATGCTGCCGGGAGACTTTTCGGCCATGATCGACGGCGAGGGCTGCAAAGTCGGCGTCGTGGGTCTCAACACGGCTTTCCTGGACTTGCTCGGCGAGAACCACCAAGAGGGTCAGATGGCACTGGGCGAAGCCCAGATGCGGTCCGTCTGGGGCGACCGGCCGGAAGAGTGGCTCGCGCGCCACGACGCTACCTTTTTCCTCACACATCACCCGCCTCATTGGCTCGATCGGGAGTCACAGCGGATCTATTACGACACCATCGCCGGCCCGAATCGTTTCACGGCGCATCTCTACGACAGTCAGCGAGAGACGCCGAGGTACACCCCTGGCAGCGATCCCGTGGCTTTGCCGAGTCCTCCCGTGCCGGCGCTGGCGGCAGGACAGCTCGATCTCGACGCCAGGACTCTCAGACTGTGGCCCAATTCACCCGAGGGATTGGGCTCACTCGTCTGGGGTCTTTCTTCCCCGTCGCCGACTCGATTGCGTCTCGCCAGCATGTCCGACCTTACCTCCGAAGGAATCTCCATGAGTGGACCCGTTAGCGGCGAAGTCCTTTCGCTGCCAGCGGACGAGCCCCGGCTCGTCGTCGAAAAGCTCGAGATCCGCAACTTCAAAAACCTCGAACACCTCGACCTCCTCCTCGACCGCGACTCCCGACTCCCCGGCCGATGGACCTGCGTCGCAGGCATCAACGGCGCAGGCAAGTCCTCGGTTCTGCAAGCCCTCTGCCTCGTGCTCCTCGGCGATCGGCGGATCCCGGAGCTCGGTTGGGACCGCCTCGCGCGGATGCGCCGCCACGCGAGTGGCGAACGGCACGAAACCGAGATCCGCGTGTGGATCCGTGAAGGGAAGATTCGCCAGTCGCTCGACGTCCGCCTGAGCGACAGCGAGGCCAACGGCCTCACCGCTTCGGGTCCGCACTACCGCCGCATGCTCGATCTCTGGGAGCGGCTGGCGCGTCGGGTCCTCTCCTACGGCGCCACCCGCAACCTCTCGGACGCGGCCGAGACCCGTCACGCTCACCTCAGCGCCGAGATGCGCCGGCAGATGACGCTCTTCGACCCGCTTACCCAGGTGGCGAGCGCCGAGGCTCTGCTCCGCGAGCCGGAGGCGGCCAGCCCCTTCGTCCGCCTGCTCGGCCAACTCGTCGCTGAGATCTTCGGCGACGAGCTCGGCATGCGCACCGAAGACGGCCGCGTCCGGTTCACCGTCGAGGGCGAGCCCGTTGACCCCATCGACCTGCCCGACGGATTCCGGTCGTCCCTCGCCTGGCTTGCGGACCTCACTTTCACCTGGGTCTCCCAGAATCCGGACAAAGCCGCGCAGGCAAAGCCCTCCGACATCGAGGCGATCGTCCTGCTGGACGAGATCGATCTTCATCTCCACCCCTCGCTCCAACGCTCCCTCGTCCCCAAGCTGCGCGAAGCCCTGCCACGCGTCCAGTGGATCGTCACGACCCATTCGCCCCTCGTTCTCTCGTGCTTCGACAGCGCCGAGATCGTCGCCCTCGACCTCCGCGTCCCCGGCGGCGTCCGTCAGCTCGATCGGCAGATTCTCGGCTTCTCCGTCGAGGAGATCTACCGCTGGCTCATGCACACCTCGCCCACAAGCGGTGCTCTCGAGGACGAGCTGAGCAAGGTCGCCGAGGGTGAGAAGCCGCCTGAGAGCGTGGCTCTCCTGATGGAGCTCTCGCCCGAGGTCGACGAAGACGAAGCCCGGGCCAGGCTCGAACGCCGCAAGCAATTGGTCGCTCAGCTCGACAAGCTCTGAGGTGGGAATGCGACCGGTGCGCCGTCCGCGGGTGATCGTCCCCACGCTTGCCCGCGGCGGGATCGGCACGCAGACCGCCCTCGACCATCGCCGCCGGCGGCGTGGCGCGGCCGACGCTCCTCTGAGCTTCACCGACCATTGGAACAGGCCCGACGTCCGCGGCCTCCTCTACGCCGTCCATGGCCGCTCCTGCGCCTACTGCGGCGGCTTGCTTCCGCGCAACGATCGCGGCGACGTCGATCACTTCCGGCCGAAAGGGGACGTCCACGAGGATCCGCTGCACGGCGGCTACTGGTGGCTTGCCTACGTCGTCGCGAACTTCCTGCTGAGCTGCTCGCTCTGCAACTGCTCCTGCAAACGGGCTCGCTTCCCTCTCGACGCCGGCGCACGCCGCATCACCTTTGCCGAGCGTCGACGGCTGGCTCAGGAAGCTCGGCTTCTCCTCGATCCGGCGGCCGATCCGATCGACGACTGGGTGGAGGTCGGGTGGCGTGATCCGCTCTGTCCGATTCGCCCCCGTCCCGGACTCGGTCCGCGTAAACGCCAGCAAGTCAGGACGACGATCGATGTCTTCCGCATCAACCGCGACCCGCGGCTGGTCGGCGAGCGCATGGGCGTTCGCGACGCCGTCGTGAAGGCGCTCGGCGAGGGCCGCGACGGCGACGCCCGTGAGTGGGCCGTTCGCTACCGGAGTCAGAGCTGGGTCGCCCGCGAGATCCTCGACGACCAGCGTCCCGACCTCCTGCCAACGCCTCGGGAGGATCAGGCGTGGCTCCTCCGCGAGCTGACTCGGGAATTGCTCGTCGCCCTGGAGATTCTCCAGACTCCTCCCGGCGATCCCTTCGTCAAACGCGCGACCGAGGAGCTCCTCTGGGCACTGGCCGTTCTCTGGCGGGACCCGCCCGCCGGCGATCCCGCGGAGGTGGAAGCGTTCCTCGTCGGCGAGCAGCTCGACGGCGCGGTCCGCCTCAAGGCCAGGGAACTGGGCTCGACGCGAGAATGCGGCAGCTCTCGGCCGGGTGGCGCGGCCATCATGGGGTAGACTTACGCTTGACGTATGCCGCGCTTCTTCAACACAACGGGGCCGTGCAAACCGGACGACCACTTCATGCTGCCCACGGAGCCGCGGCTGCCCGAGGTCCGTCCGCTGATCGAGAAGAAGCTCTACTTCGTCCTCCACGCGCCACGGCAGAGCGGCAAGACCACCTGTTTCCAGGCCCTCGCCCGGACGCTCACCGCCGAGGGGACGTACGCGGCGGTCCATGCCAGTTGCGAGCGCGGCCAGGCGGCCCGCTCGGACGTCGAGCGGGGCGTCCAGGCGGTGCTGCGCGCCATCGAGCTCCAGACCGAGAAGCTCCCCGAGGACCTGCGTCCCCCCGCCCTGGACGGCTTTCTCGCGGTCGAGGCCGAGAGCCGCCTGCGCACCTGGCTGACGCGCTGGTGCGAGCGTTCCGAGCGTCCGGTGGTGCTCTTTCTCGACGAGATCGACGCGCTCTTCGACGACACCCTGATCTCCGTGCTCCGGCAGTTGCGCGAAGGCTACCCCGACCGTCCGGAGCACTTCCCCCACTCGGTCGCCCTGATCGGCATGCGCGACGTCCGCGACTACAGGGCCAGAATAAGGCCCGAGAGCGAGACCCTGGGCACGGCGTCGCCCTTCAACGTCAAGGCCGAGTCCCTGACCCTCGAGAGCTTCACCGCCGACGAAATCGCCGCTCTGTACCGCCAGCACACGGAAGAAACCGGCCAGGTCTTCACCGACGCGGCCCTGGAGCGCGGCCACGAGCTCACCCGCGGACAGCCCTGGCTGGTCAACGCCCTGGCCCGCCAGCTCGTCGAGACCCTCGTGCTCGACCGCGCGAAGCCGATCGCGGCCGAGCACGTCGACCGCGCCGCGGAGATCCTGATCGAGCGCCGGGATACCCATCTCGACTCGCTCATCGAACGTCTTCGCGAGCCCCGGGTCGAGCGGGTGATCTCGCCGATCCTGGAGGGCGAGCTGGTGCTCGGCGACCGCCTCGACGACGACATCGCCTATGCCCAGGACCTGGGGCTCGTCACCTCGAGCTCCGGCCATCTCGAGATCGCCAATCCGATCTACCACGAGGTCATCCCCCGCGCTCTCGCCGCCGTCACCCAGAGGACGATCCCCTGCAGGACCGAGTGGTACCTCACCGACGACGGCCGCCTCGACATGGACGCGTTGCTCGATGGCTTCCTCGAGTTCTGGCGCCGGCACGGCGAGGCGATGCTGCGCAGCCAGCCCTACAAGGAGGTGGCCTTCCAACTCGTCGTCATGAGCTTCCTGCAGCGGATCACCAACGGCGGCGGCCACATCGACCGCGAGTACGCCATCGGCCGGGGTCGGATGGACCTGTGCGTCCACTGGCCCTACGAGGGTGGCGTGCAGCGGGAAGTGCTCGAGATGAAAGTCTGGCGCGACGGCCAGGCCGATCCCGTCACGCGCGGCCTGGACCAGCTCGGACGCTATCTCGACTCCCTCGGGCTCGACCACGGAGCGCTCCTCGTCTTCGACCGGCGGTCGACGGCCGCGCCGCTCGCGGAGCGCAGCGAGACGTCGGAGCTCGAGCACGACAGGCGCCGGGTCCGCCTCCTCCGGCTCTGAAGCGGGCCTCCGCGGAAACGGCGTCCTCCTGAGGAGACGCCCATCGGCCACCACGGCGGACGCCTCGCCCGTGGAACGCGCCCCGCGGCGTGGCACGTGGATTGCTGGAACGGACGCAAGAACAGTCCCGATGGCGCGGAGACCTGCTCGGGCGCCGCGCGAATCAACCGGAGGTCCACACCATGGTCCCTACCATGACACGACGCAGCGTCGTCCTGGCCGCGGCCGTCGCGGTCGTCCTCACCGTGCCCGTGGCGGCCCGCGCCGACGGCAAGGAGCTCCTCCCCGGCATCTACAGGTTCAACGGTCTGGCGCCGAGCCAGGCTCCCGACGACCTCGAGCCCATGAAGGCGGTCGTCGGCGACGCCACGGTGGTGGCCCTGGGCGAGTCGATCCACACCTCCGGCGGCTACTCGCACCTCAAGTTCCGGCTCTTCCGGTTCCTGGTGGAGGAGATGGGCTTCCGCGCCTATGCGTTCGAATCGCCCTGGGAACGCGCCGAGTCGGTGGCCGAGTACGTGCGCACGTGCGAGGGCACGGCCGACGAGGCGCTCTACGGGCTCTTCGGCGTGTGGCAGAACACCAGCGTGCGCGGGATCGTCGAGTGGATGTGTACCTGGAACCGCCGTCATGCCGACGACCCGGTCTACTTCCTGGGCTTCGACGAGCAGCAGCCCGATCTCGACTACGCGGCCCTGCGCGAGCACCTGCGGCGCTTTCGCCTGCCCGACGACGACGTCCGGATCGTGGGGATCGACGAGAATTGCAGCAAGGCCCCGATCTACCGCCGCCTCGCCACCAGCGCCTTCGAGGCGTGCGTGAGCAGGCTCGATCAGCTCGCGCGCTACTTCGACCGCCGCCAGGCCAACCTGGTCCGCCGCACGTCGGCCGAGGAGCTCGAGTGGGCGCGGCTGCGGCTGCTGGGGCTGCGCGCCTGGCAGTTCCAGCTCTACTACCTGGACGCCGACCCCACGACCGCCGTCGCGGCCCGCGACGAAGCCATGGCGAGGATCTTCCTCAAGCGCCGCGAGCTCCAGCTCCCGGACGTCAAGACGGTGATCTGGGCGCACAACTTCCACATCAACGAAAAGGGCGCGGCCAGCTTCGGCGCGCCGACGATGGGCGACTACCTGGCCGCCGCCCTGGGCGAGGATTACGTGACCTTCGCCCTGGTCGGCTACCAGGTGGAGATCGACTGGCCCGGCGTCGGCTGCGGCCTGCGTCCCCTGCCCGTGGGCAGCAGCAACGTGGAGGTCCTGCTCCACGACCTGGGCGAGCCGTACCTCTTCGTCGATCTCGACTTCCCGGCGACGGCCGACCCCTTTCTCGAGCCGGGCAGGCGATACCGGTTGTCGGCCGAGCTCTTGGTGCCCCGCGACCACTACGACGCGGTCTTCTTCCTCGAGCGCTCGGCGAAGATGGACCCGCTGCGCTGGCCGTCGTGCCAGTGACACCCTGGAACGTCGGACAGGTCGGACCCGTCCGACCTTTCCGACCCGGGTGGCTTTCAGGCGCGAATCCCCGATAGAATCGAGCCACGCCCCCTGGAGAAACCGCGGGTGAGCGAGGACGACCACCGAGTGAGGTAGACGCCCGCGCCCGCCGTTACCAGTGGAGACGCTTTCTGGGAAGGTCCGAGGGAGAACGTACGCATGCCTGTCAGTAACAGCTCTCGAATCGTGATCACGGGCATCGGCGCGGTGACGCCGGTGGGCGTCGGGCGCGACGCCACCTGGGAGAACCTGCTCGCCGGCCGCAGCGGCATCAGCGAGGTCGAGTCCTTCGACACCGCGCGCTACAACGTCCACCGCGGCGGCGAGATCAAGGGCTTCGACCCCGCCCCGCACCTGCGGCGGCTCGACCCGTCGAAGGTGGGCCGCGCCTCGCAGCTCGCCATCGCCGCGGCCCACGAGGCCCTGGACGACGCCGGCTTCGGCGCCGGCACCGGCCGCGACCCGGCGCGCTGCGGCGTGGCCATGGGCACCACCTCGGGCGAGCCGCGCGAGGTCGAGCGCTTCGACGACCGCTACCTCGCCGGCGAGCTCGCGGCGGTGGGCGCCGAGTTCATGGACCTCTACCCCTGCCACGTGATCGCCGGTCACGTGGCCAGCGAGATCGGCTTCTCCGGCGTCAACACGATGATCCCGGCGGCCTGCGCGGCGGGCAACTACGCCGTGGCCCACGCCTACGACGTGCTGCGCGCCGGGCGCGCCGACGTGATGCTGGCCGGCGGCGCCGACTCGTTCTCGCGCATCACCTACACCGGCTTCTACCGCCTCGGCGCCATCGCGCCGGAGCGCTGCCAGCCCTTCGACAAGAACCGCCAGGGCATGATGCCCGGCGAGGGCGCGGCGGTGCTGGTGCTCGAACGCGCGGAGGACGCCGAAGCGCGCGGCGCGCGCATCTACGCCGAGGTGGCCGGCTACGGCCTCTCCTGCGACGCCCACCACATGACCGCGGCCCACCCCGAGGGCGACGGCGCGGCCCGCGCCATGCTGGCGGCGCTGGCGCACAGCGGCCACCGGCCCGATCAGATCAGCTACGTGAGCGCCCACGGCACCGGCACGCCGACCAACGACAAGCTGGAGACGCGGGCCCAGTACCGGGTGTTCGGCGACGCGGCGCGGCGCACGCCGATGAGCTCGATCAAGTCGATGATCGGCCACACCATGGGGGCGGCCTCCGCGATCGAGAGCGCGGTGTGCGCGCTGGCGGTGGCGACGGACCGCATCCCGCCGACGACCAATTTCGAGGAACCGGACCCCGAGTGCGACCTCGACTGCGTGCCCAACGCGGCGCGCCGGATCGTGGTGAGGGCGGCGATGAACAACGCCTACGCCTTCGGCGGCAACAACGCCTCGGTGATCTTCCAGAAGTACACGTGATGACCAGCCAACGCTCCGGCCGGCCGCGGGTCGTGGTGACCGGCGCCGGCACCATCTCGCCGCTCGGCGACCGTCCCGCGGCGATCCACCAGGCCCTGGTGGCCGGCGCCGACGGCCTCGGCGAGATCACCCTCTTCCCCGTCGACGGCCTGCCCACCCGCCGCGCCGGCGAGATCCGCTTCGACCCCAAGGCCTACCTCGAGGGCAACATCCGGCCCATCGACCGCACCGGCCAGCTCGCGATCATCGCCGCCCAGCTCGCGCTGGCGGCCAGCGGCTGGAGCCGCGAGAAGCGCGCCGAGCACGAGGTGAGCCTGGTGCTCGGCACCACCTTCGGCAGCGTGCGCACGATCGCCGAGTTCGACCGCCGCGCCGTGGAGGCGGGGCCGCAATACGCCAAGCCCTTCGACTTCGCCAACAGCGTGATCAACGCCGCCGCCGGCCAGACGGCGATCTGGCACCGCCTGCGCGGCGTCAACTCGACCTTGGCGGGCAGCGCCGCCGCCGGGCTGCAGGCGATCGCCTACGCCGTGGACCTGATCCGCAGCGGACGCGCCGACGCGGTGCTCGCCGGCGGCGCCGAGGAGCTGTGCTTCGAGTCGTTCTACGGCTACTCGCGCACCGGCCGCCTGGCCGCCGACGGCGACTGCGCCGTGCCCTTCGACGCCCGGCGCCGGGGCTTCCGGCTCGGCGAGGGCGCGGCGCTGCTGGTGCTCGAGGAGGCCGGCGCCGCACGGCGCCGCGGCGCTACGGTGCTGGCCGAGATCCGCGGCCACGCCGGCGCCTTCGACTGCTCGCGCGGACGCGACGCCGGCGAGGCGGCGGCGGCGATCGGGCGCACCCTCGCCCTGGCCCTCGACGACGCCGGCGTCGACGCCGCCGAGGTCGACGCGGTGAGCCTGGCGGCCGACGGCAGCCCGACCGGCGACCGTCACGAGGCCGCCGGCGTCGCCGCCTGCTTCGGGGCGCGCGCCGCCGAGCTGGCGGTGCTGGCGGTCAAGGGTCAGCTCGGCGAGAGCCTGGGCGCGGCGGGCGCGTTTCAGACCCTGGCGCTGCTCGAGACGATGCACCAGGGGAAGGTGCCCGGCATCGCCGGTCTCGCGGAGCTCGAGGACGACTTTCCCCTGACGCGGGCGTCGGCCGAGAGCCACGCGGCGGACGTCCGCCGCGGCCTCGTCCACGCCCTGGGCTTGGACGGCAATACCTGCGCGTTGGTACTGGAGCGAATCCCATGATCGACAGTGAGCTGAAGAGTCGTTACGACGTGGTCATCGTCGGCGGCGGGCTCGCGGGGCTGGCGCTGGCGCGTCACCTGCTGCTCGACACCGACAAGACGATCCTCCTCGTGGAGCGCAAGAGCGAGCTGCCGCCGAAGCGGCAGAAGGTCGGCGAGTCGTCCGTCCAGGTGGCGGGCTTCTACTACGGCCGGGTGCTCGAGCTCGAGGAGTACCTGTGGCTCAACCAGTTCATGAAGTACAACCTGCGCTTCTACTGGAAGAGCGGCGGCCGCGACAACACCCGCTTCGAGGACTACGGCCAGTCCTTCATCCGGCCCTTCTCCAACATCCCGAGCTACCAGCTCGACCGCAACACCTTCGAGGGCGAGCTGCTGCGCCGCAACCTCGAGGAGGCGCGCTTCACCCTGCGGCTGGGGATCAAGGACCTCGAGACCGACCTCGCCGAGACCTTCGCGGCGGGCCCCCACGCGGTGCGCTTCAAGAGCTCAGCGGGCGAGGCCGCGGTCGCGGCCGACTGGGTCGTCGACACCTCGGGCCGCGGCAAGTTCCTGGCCAAGACGAGGAAGCTCGAGCGCCGCAATGCGATCCGCCACGGCGCCTTCTTCTGGTGGGTCGAGGGTCTCGTCGACGTCGACCGCCTGACCGACCTGCCCTACCGCGAGATCCGCAAGAAGCCCGAGCGCCGCTTCCAGGGCCACCTGCCGAGCTGGCTCGCCACCAACCACTTCTGCGCCCCGGGCCTGTGGTTCTGGGTGATCCCGCTCCAGGGCAAGACCAGCCTCGGCCTGGTCTTCGACAAGGAGGTGGTCCCCTTCACCTACGAGGAGGTGGGGTCGGTGGCGAAGGCCACGAAGTGGGTGCTCGAGAACTTCCCCTGCTTCGCCCGCGACCTGCCGCACCGCAAGGTGCTCGACTTCGGCGGCCTGCGCGACTACTCCCACGACTGCGCCCAGACGATCAACCCGGCGCGCTGGGCCCTGGCGGGCGAGGCGGGGCGCTTCACCGACCCCCTCTACAGCCCGGGCAGCGACCTCATCTCGATCTACAACACCCTGATCGTCGACGCGATCAAGACCGGCGACGCGGGCGAGCTCGCCGGCAAGTGCCAGGTCCACGAGCAGCTCATGCGCGCCGTGTACCAGGCCTACGTGCCCACCTACGCCACCAGCTACGACGCCCTCGGCGACCAGGAGGTCTTCTCGCTCAAGTACACCTGGGAGCTGACGATCTACTTCGGCTTCTACGTCTTCCCGTTCATCAACGACCTCTTCACCGACCGCCGCTTCGCCATCGCCTTCCTGCGCCATTTCTCGCGCCTGGGGCCGCTCAATCAGACCATGCAGAGCTTCCTCAGCGCCTACTTCCGCTGGCGGCAGGAGCACCGGACGGCGCCGGAGGAGCCCATCTTCTACGACTTCATGAACGTCGGCTCGCTGCGCGCCGCCGAGAAGACGTTCTACGAGGTCGGCGTGTCGGTGGCCGAGGCCAAGAAGGTCCTCGCCGAGCAGCTCGCCAACGTCGAGGAGCTGGCGCGCTTCATCGTCGCTCACGTCGCCTCGGTGGTGGTCGACGACGAGCGCGCGCTGACCAGCCGGGCGTTCGTCGAGGCCCTCGACGTCGACGCGCTGCGATTCGACCCGGAGGCCTTCCGCGCCCTCCACCAGCGCACCGCCGCCAGCGAAGGGACGTACGAGTGGTCCTTCGACCCGACCGTGCTGGCGCCCTTCCGGAAGGCGGCGGCGTTGGAGATGGCCTGAACGACGGGCAGCAACGCTTGCAACCGGCCGCGAAACCTGCTAAAGTCCGCGCGCTGGGTCCCTCCATAGGACCGCCACGAGTACTCCTCCCGCCCGAAGCGACACTCCATCCGTCATCTCCGAGCGCCGTCGAGTATCCCAACGATTCCGTGGACGCATACCCATCGAAGCTCCGGCCGCGTTGGCCGGAGGACACTGCATCCTTGACGACCCGCGTCCCTACGAAGAGGGCCAGCGGGTCAGGAGAAACCGAGACCATGCCACAGCGAATCTACGTGGGCAACCTGCCCTACACAGCCACCGACGGCGAGCTCCGTCAGATGTTCGGAGAGTACGGAGAGGTCGAGTCGGTCCACCTGGTGACGGACCGCGACACCGGCCGGCCGCGAGGCTTCGGCTTCGTCGAGATGACCAACGGAGCCGACGAGGCCATCCGGGCGCTCGACTCGACCGAGATGGGGGGCAGGAGCCTCAAGGTCAACGAGGCCCGCCCACGCGAGGACCGCCCACGCGGCGGCGGCGGCGGCGGCGGCGGCCGCCAGCAGCGCCGCTGGTAACGACGGCGTCTTGACCCGATCCGCCGGTGCCTCCGGGCACCGGCGGTGTGCGTTTTGGGCCCGCGGGATCACGCCGCGTCGAGCTCCCGCTGCGTCCCCTCCACCGCTTCGCCGAGGGCGCGGCCGTCGATCAGTCGGTGGTTGACCTGCAGGCCCACCGGCACCAGCAGGCGTCCGGCGCGCTCGCTGAACCGGCCGAAGGCCACCTGCGGCTCGGTGTCGTCCGGCGACCGGGTGGCGTGGGTGAAGCTGGTGAACGGCACCTTGGGCAAGGCCGTGAAGAAGACCCAGTTGCGGTGCTCCGACTCGCCGAGGTCGACGCCGCGCCGGGCCGTCGCCGCGACCTCGCGGGCGCGCTCGTTGAACGCCGCCACGTCGTCGTCGTACTCGAAGTAGGCGAAGGTGAACAGGCCGTCCGGCGCCGGCAGCGTCAGGCCTGGGTGGATCTCTTCGTAGAGCACGATGCGGCCGTCCACGAGCCGATAGCGGAAGTCCTCGATCCCGCGCAGGGCGCGGGTCATGAAGTAGCAGAGGTTGACGTAGATCGAGTAGCCCCGCGCGTCGGTGAACGCCTTGAGGCGGGTCGCGTCGAGGTGGAAGGTGGCGGCGTAGAACGGGTTCTGGTAGGCGGACCAGAAGTCGAAATGCCGCTGGCGGTAGTAGTCCTCGACGACGCGGTGGCGCGTGTTCATGCCGCTTTCTCCAGGGTCGTCTTCAGCTCAGGTAGAATCGCCGCTAATCGCCGCGATTTCCCTGAAGGAGGTCCCGACCGTGCGCATGATATCGATTCTCGTCCTCGCTCTCTCCATGCTTGTCTCCGCCGCCGGCGCCCAGGAGGCGCCCGCTCCCCTGCTCCTCGTCCTCGACGCCTCGGGCTCCATGTGGGGCCAGATCGAAGGCGAGAACAAGATCGTCATCGCCCGGCGCGTCCTGGGCGGCCTCGTCGACGGCTTGCCCGCCGCCTCCGAGGTGGGCCTCGTGGCCTACGGCCACCGCCGCGAGAGCGATTGCGGCGACATCGAGACGCTCGTCCCCCTCGGAGCGCTCGACAAGGCGGCGCTCAAGGCCACCGTCAACGCTTTGAACCCCAAGGGCAAGACGCCGATCACCCGCTCGCTGCAGCAGGCCTTCGCCGCCCTGCGCGCGCACGGCGGCGGCGCCACGGTGATCCTGGTGAGCGACGGGCTCGAGACCTGCGACGGCGACCCGTGCGCGGCCGTGCGCGTTGCCCGCGAGCAGGGAATCGAGCTCATCCTCCACGTGATCGGCTTCGACGTCGCGGGGGAGGACGTGTCGCAGCTCGAGTGCGCGGCCCAGGCCGGCGGCGGCCTCTTCCTGAGCGCCGAGAACGCCGGCGAGCTCGGCGCCGCCCTCGAGGCGGCCGTGGCCATGCCCGTCGACACGCCGCCGGGACGCCTGGTCGTCAAGGCCGTCGCCGACGGCGAGCTCCATGACGTCTCCGTCTCGGTGGTCGGCGCCGAGGGCGAGGACGTGGCGGGCTCACGCACCTACGCGAGCCCCGAGACCAACCCGCGCTCGATCCCGCTGCCCGACGGCAAGTTCGACGTCGAGATCCGCTCGGTCCGACTCAAAGGCGACGTCGTCCGCCGCTTCGCGATCGAGATCGCCGGCGGCTCGACGGTCGAGAAAGAGGTCGACTTCTCCTCCGGCGAGATCGTGATCGGCGCCACCCGTGACGGCGCGCTCTCCGACGCCCTCTACAGCGTCTACGTGGCGGGCACCCGCGACCTGGCGGCCTCGGGCCGCACCTACCGGGGCGCGGACAGCAACCCGAAGAGGGTGCGGATCACCGCGGGCGGCTACGACGTGGAGATGGGCGCGCTCGAGATCGCCGGCAAGCCCATGCACTCCTTCGGCCGCGTCGAGGTGGCGCCGCAAGGCCGCGTCGAGCTGGCGCACGACTTCACGAGCGGCACGCTGCGCGTCGGTGCCGTCCGCGGCTCCGAGCTCGTCGACGCCACCGTCCGCGTCGTCGACCAGGCGACCGGCAAAGCGGTAGATTCGAGCCGCACCTACACGAGCGCCAACTCCAACCCGTCGACCTTCGTGCTCTTGCCCGGGAGCTACAAGGTCACGGTCGCGGCCGTCAAGCTCGACGGAAAACCGAAGCGGGAGCTCGAGGTCAGCGTCGCCGCGGGCGAGACCGTGGAGCGTCAGGCGGAGTTCTGAGCCGCCGCCGCGCTACGTCTCGTCACTCTACGGGGACTTCGGAAACCTCGCCCTTGGCGGCGTGGGCCGAGAAGCTGCCCTCGGAGATCCAGTCGCCGAGGAAGACGCCGTGATGGATCACCGGCAGCCCGCCGGCGGGCTTGCGGGCGTGGGTGAAGGTGAAGGCGAAGTCCTCGGACGCGGACACCTGGAGCGGTCCTACGCCGATCCCTTGCAGGATCGGGTAGGTGATGAAGGCGATGGCGCTGTCGACGTCCGCGGACGTCTGGAGCGTCAGGGTCTCGCCGGTGTTGAAGATCGTCGGCGAGTAGGTGGTGAGGATGGCGCTGTCGAAGACGATCGACAGGATCGGCGTGCCGGTGCCGAGCTGGGTGAAATCGATGGCGCCGTCGGAGACGTCCCAGGTGTGGACCCAGCCGGCGCCGCGGGCCACGCTGGTGATGTTGTCGATCGAGCCGCCGAAGGTCATCACCGCCTGGTAGATGACGACGCCGCCGACTTTGTCGTCGTTGACGTCCACCATCAGGTCGACGTTCACCAGCGAGTCCACCGACAGGGCCGAGCCTTCGCTCAGGTCGTCGGGCATGGAGCCGCCGGAGTTACCCTGGAAGGTCGGGCCGTCGTGGTTGTCGTCGGATGCGAAGCTGAAGGTCACGGCGCCCGCGGGCGCGGCGAGGATCGCGGCAAGAGCGAGCATGGACACGACACGCGTCATGATGGGTCTCCTCTCGGGTAGTTGATCAGTGCGGACATTCTACCCGAAAGGAGTCGCGGTAGACGCCGGGAGCGCAGGCGTCCGCCTGCGCTCCCAGCGTCGCTACGTCTCAATCGTCGTCGTCGTCGTCGCCGCCGCCGCCTCGGCTGTCGAGGTGGTCGACAGCCTTCCGCGCGTGCTCCCACGCCTTGCGGTAGTGCTCGATCGCCTTCTCCTCCCTGCCGGCCAGGGTCGACGACGCGGCGTCGTCGATCTCGTCGAGAGCGCGCTCGATCTCCCGCAAGGCGCTCCGGCAGTCGTTGCCGTCGTTGCCCGAGAAGCAGCCCGAGGCTTCCGCCGCGGCGACCGCCTCGCCGAGCGCCACGTCAACCAGGATGGCGTCGGCGTCGAGGAGCGCGTTGATCGCCCGCGTCACCGCGACCGCGACGCCGGGATGGGGCGGAACGCCCCCCGGACCGTGACCGCTGCGCGTCTTGCCCAGCTCCTGCACGGCCTGCCGCTCTTCGTCGAAGACCCGCTTCGACGAGATGTGGCGGCCGTCGAGCCAGAGCTTCGACGCCAGGCTGTCACGGATGCTGCCGATCGCGTTCGCGAGCCGCTTGTCGACGTCGCGGTTTCCCGTGGGCAGAACGCCCTGCAGCAGGTCGATGGCGAGCGCCTTGCGCTCTCGCGGGCACTCCTTGTCGAGGAAGAGCACGAAGCCGTCGTGGTCCGACGCGCGCAGTGGCAGGTTCGCCGGCTCGGCGCTGCCGTCGTCGTTCACCAGCTCCTCCGCCGCGTCGGCGTTGCCGCGGCCGTACTCGAAGCCGGTCACCACGCCCGCCAGGCCCTGCGAGGTCAGGGCGTGGTCGAGCACCTGCGAGTCGCCCCGCGAGCGCATCGGGTTGAACGAGTCGCGGAAGATGAACGAGTAACGCTCCGCCTGCGGCAGCCCCAGGACCTGGTCGGTGAGGTTCGGGTCGACCAGGTCCGGACCCGATAGCAAGCTCTCGGCCGGATCGAAGTCGCCCTTGATGATGCCGACCGCGTCGACGTAGCCGTCGGTGAACTCGAAAGCGTTGAAGTCGCCGACCACTGCCAGGCGCACGCCCGCGTCGGCGTCCTGGAGGTCCTGCACCATCTGGGCGATCGACAGCGCCTGCTCGAGGCGCTTCTGGCGCACCCGCGGCCCGTCGACCGGGTCCTCGATGCCGCCGAGGGAACGGTTGTGGACCACCATGACGCGGAACGTGTAGCCGACGCCCGACGTGCAGCCCTCGCTGGCGCCGCCGTCGTCATCGTCGTCGCCCTCGTCGTCATCGTCCCCATCGTCGTCGTCGTCCCCTGGGCGGCCCTTCTTGCCGTCGAAGGCGCCGTCGCAGTCGCAGAGGACCCTCGCCTCGAGCAGGAGCGGCGGACGGTCGTGGAGCAGCGAGCCGTCGACGGAGAGGATCTCGGCGGCGCCGAGCTGGGTCACCGCGTCGACCTGCACGGTGTCGCGCACCATGAAGCCGGAGTCGATGGTGCCGATGTCGTTGCCCTCGATCAGGTAGGACGTGTAGACGACGCTCGGATCGAGCGCCGCGACGTCGGCCGCGAGGTCGTCGAGCACCTCGAGCTTCTCGGCCTCCTGCACCGCCAGGACGTCCGGCGCGCCCAGGACCTCGACGACGTGGGCGGCGAGCTTGGCGCGCCGCAGGGCATACTCGGCCGTCGAGACCACGGCGTCGTTGCGGGTCGAGCCCTGGCTGGTCATGCTCGGCGGATCGTCGACGTCGTCGAAGAGGCGGAAGAGGTTCAGCGAGCCGACGGTGTACTCGCCGGCGGCGCGCGGGCGCACCGGCACCGGCAGCGGGGCCGGATCGACCACGAGCTCGTGGGGCCACAGCTCGTAATGGTTGAACTCGAATCCGAGCACGCCCTTGGCGGAGAACGTCGAGCCCGCCGGGATGACCTGGTTGGGCAGCCCGAGCTTGTCGGGATCGAGCTCGAAGACCTCGGGATTACCGTCCCAGGTGGGGATCGGCGGCATCGCGAGGCCCGGGAACTCGACGCCCGGCTCGCGGAAGGCGCGGCCGGCGCCCGCCGCGATGTGGATCTCGGCGAACGGATCGCTGCCGAACTCCTGGTTGGAGCCGGCCACGGTGCCGAACGGCACGTCCACGAGCATCGACTCGTAGCACTCGAACTCGAAAGCGCCGCAGCTCGGCGCGGTCGGGTCGGGCGAGGGCACGGCGGCGTCGAGGACGACTGCCGCCGGCACCAGGCCGGGATCGTTGCCGGTCACCGTCACCGTCGAGCCGGCGCCGAACTCGGTGAGGCCGAAGAACTCGACGATCACGCCGCTGACGTCGACCACGTCGCCCACGGCGATGCCCACCGGCGGCGTGCTGGTGAAGACGAAGATGCCGTCGGACGTCGCGAGCACGCCGTCGGTGCGGGCCGCCGGCGTCTGGAGGTAGAAGCCGTTCGGCGCCAGGCAGGTCACGACGTTATCGAGCGTCGTCACCGCCGAGCCGGCGAACGGGCTCGCCAGGCCGGAGCCCTGGATCTCCCAGATCTCGAAGACCGGGCCGTCGGGCGTGCAATCCGTGTCGCGGTCGGTGTTGGCGCTGCCCGGCGTGATGCACGAGTAGACGAAGTCGGCGTCGTTGACGTTCGTGTCGACGCCGTCGGGGAAGCGCGACAGGCCCTTGAAGTCCTCGCCCGCGTCGTTGGAGTCGGCGGCGGTGGTGCCCACGCCCTCGGTGTAGGGGACGCCCGTGTCGCCCTCGTAGCTCACCGTGTCGAGGATCATGCCGGCGAAGGTCAGGGCCACGGCGTCGGGCGCGCCGTTCTGCACCAGGTTGGTGTCCGGCGTCACGTCGAGGTCGCAGTTGATGACCGTCGCGGCGTTGCCGCAGACCACGAAGTAGTCGCCGGCGGCCAGGCTCACGGCGGGCAAAGCGATCGTGTTGTACACCGCGGCACCGCCGCCGCTGCCGTTGACCAGCACCAGGTCGACGCCGGCGAGGTTGGCGGCGCCGGAGCCGACGTTCTTGATTTCGACGAACTCGGCGGCGTCGGTGCCGGGCTGGTCGTAGTCGACCTCGTTGACCACCAGCGCCGGCGGGCCCGGCGCCGGACAATCGCTGGCCACGGAGGTGTTGGCGGCGCCCGGAGTGATGCAGGCGGTGACGAAGTCGGCGTTGTTCTGGTCGGTGTCGACGCCGTCGGGAAAGCGCGAGAGGCCCTTGTTGGCGTCCGCGGCGCCCGAGGGGTCGTCGAGACCCGCGCCCGAGCCTTCGGTGTAGGGAGCGCCGGTGTTGCCGCCGTAGCTCACCGTGTCGACGATCGTAGCGCCCTGTGCCAGGGCCACGGCGTCGGGATCGCCGTTCTGGACCAGGTTCGAGTCCGGCGACGCGTCGAGGTCGCAGTTGAATACGGTGGCGGCGTCGCCGCAGACGACGAAGTACTCGCCGGGGCCCAGGCTGACGCTCGGCAGCGCGATCGTGTTGTAGATCGCGGCACCGCCGCCGGTGCCGTTGACCAGCACCAGCGAGAAGGCGCCGAGGTCCGCGGCGTCGGCGCCGACGTTCCTGATCTCGACGAACTCGGCGGTGTCGGTGCCGGGCTGGTCGTAGTCGATCTCGTTGATGACCAGCTCTCCCCCGCCGCCGCCGGCGTCGCAGTCGTTGGCGGCGCCGGGGGTGACGGCGACGAGGAAGAAGTCGGCGTCGTTCTGGTCGGTGTCTTCGCCGTCAGGGCAGCGCGAGAGGCTCTCGTCGGGGCCGGCGGTGTCCTCGAGACCGGCGCCGGAGCCCTCGGTGTAGGGCGCCGCGGTGTCGCCCTCGTAGCTCACCGTGTCGAGGATCGTCGCCCCCTGCACGAGCGCCACGGCGTCGGGGGCGCCGTTCTGGATGAAGTTGGTGTCGGGGCCGTCGTCGAGGTCGCAGTTGGGCACCGTGGCGGCGTTGGCGCAGACGACGAAGTAGTCGCCGGGCGCCAGGCTCACCGCCGGCAGCGCGATCGAGTCGTAGACCACGGCGCCGCCGCCGGCGCCGTTGACCAGCTCGAGGTTGATGCCCCCGAGGTTGACGGCCGCGGCGCCGACGTTCCTGATCTCCACGAACTCGGCGGCGTCGGTGCCGGGCTGGTCGTAGTCGATCTCGTTGATCACGAGCTGCGGGCCGGGGCAGTCGTTGGCGGCGCCGGGAGTGATCGCCTGGAGGCTCAAGTCGACGTTGTTCTGGTCGGTGTCGACGCCGTCGGGGCAGCGGGAGATGCCCACGTCGAGGTCGCTGAAGCTGTCGCCGAGGCCGGAGCCCGAGCCCTCGGTATAGGGGGCGCCGCTGTCGCCGTCGTAGCTCACCGCGTCGACGAGCACGCCCGCGAGGCGCAGGCCCACGGCGTCGGGGTCGCCGTTCTGGATGAAGTTGGTGTCGGGTCCGTCGTCGAGGTCGCAGTTGGGCACCGTGGCGGCGTTGGCGCAGACCACGAAGTAGTCGCCCGGCGCCAGCATCACGGCGGGCAGGTCGATCGAGTCGTAGACCACGGCGCCGCCGCCGGTGCCGTTGACCAGCTCGAGCACGTAAGGGTCGAGGTCGACGGCGGCGCCGCCGACGTTCTTGAGCTCCACGAACTCGGCCGTGTCGGTCGACGGCTGGTCGTAGTCGATCTCGTTGATGACCACCTGCCCCCAGGCGGGAGCGGCGGCGAGGAGCAGCAGGCTGAAGAGCCCGCGCAAGGGGCTCGGGGATCGTCTCGGGCTGACAGGACTTGTGGGTTTCATGATCTCTCTCCAGTGGCACTCGGAACCACGAACACGTTCCGGAGGGCGTTCGATCGGCGGGACGGACCACGGCGGTCAGACCCTTCCCAGCGTCACACGGTCAGATGAAGTCCCGGTAAGAGCAGAGGAAATCGTCGGCCAATCGAGTCCACGACCGGTGTCGTCACGATTTGTCTGATCTTAGCACATCTTCGAAGCCTGGTGTCGGTCGGCAAGCTCGGCGATCAGCTCTTCCTTGATCCCGTACAGATTGCGGTCGAGCCCGACGGCGTAGCCGTCCGGCTCGTCCAACCGCCGGACGCCCTCGGGCAGCCCGGCGAGCTGCGCCAGCGTCCGCCGGCGGACGGCCGAGATCTCGGGGACGTCGTAGACCCGCCGCCCCCGCCGCAGGACGGGCACCAGCAGGTCCTCGCTCTCGGCGTCGGCCGGCGCGTCGTGCTCGCGGTCCTCGGCGTCGAACCAGGTGCAGGGCCGCGAGATGCCGCTCACCTCGTCGTAGACGACGTCGGCGAGGAAACCACCGTCCCGTCCCGAGAAACGCCGCACCTGGTGGACGCCCGGGTTCGAGACCTTGACCTTTTCTTCGGAGAGCTTGATGACGTGACGCCAGACGCCGCCCTCGCGCCAGGCCGCGAGCTTGTAGACGCCGCCCAGGGCCGGCTGGTCGTAGGCGGTGGCGAGACGGGTGCCGACGCCGTAGAGGTCGATCGGGGCGCCGCTCGCCTCGAGGGCCGCGATCGCGTGCTCGTCGAGGTCGCTCGAGGCGACGATCCTGGCGTTCGGGAAGCCGGCCTCGTCGAGCCGGCGGCGGGCGTCGCGGGCGAGCGCGCCGAGGTCCCCCGAGTCGAGCCGGACGCCCATCATCTCGTGCCCCTGCCCGCGCAGCCAGCGGCCGGCGGCGATGGCGTTCTCGACGCCGCGCGCCGTATCGTAGGTGTCGACCAGGAAGACGCAGTTGTTGGGCAGGGCGCGGGCCCAGGCCATGAAGGACTCGCTCTCGCTGGGGAACGACATCACCCAACTATGGGCGTGGGTGCCCATGATCGGGATGCCGTAGCGCTTGCCGGCGAGGACGTTCGAGGTACCCACGCAGCCGCCCACGTAGGCGGCGCGGCCGGCCGACATGCCGCCGTCGACGCCCTGAGAGCGGCGCAGACCGAACTCGATCACGCCGTGCTCCCCCGCCGCCTGGCACACCCGCGCCGCCTTGGTGGCGATCAGGGTCTGGAAGTTGACGATGGTCAGCAGGCTCGTCTCGAGGATCTGGCACTGCGCCAGCGGCCCGCGCACCCTCACCAGCGGCTCGTGCGGGAAGACGACGGTGCCCTCGGGCACCGCGTCGAGGTCGCAGGTCAGCTCGAGCGCGCCGAGGTAGTCGAGGAAGGCGGGCTCGAAGAGCGGCCGGCCGTCGTTGCCGGTGAGACCGGCGAGGTAGTCGAGGTCGTCGCCGGCGAACCGGAAGCGGGCGAGGAAGTCGAGGGCCGTCTCGAGCCCGCAGGCGACGCTGTAGCCGCCGCCGAAAGGGTTCTCGCGGAAGACCAACGGGAAGACGACCTCGCGCTCGGCGATCCCGGTCTTCCAGTAGCCCGCCGCCATGGTGAGCTGATAGAGATCCGTCAGCAGTCCCAGGGACTGGTCGGGGGCGGTCGCGATCACGGCCCCGATCCTACCGGACGGCGCGGCGGGGACGATCAGGGACGGACGACCGGCACTGAATCCCTCTGCTATACTTACGGTATGCGTCCCGCCCCACCCAACTACGGCTCCTTCTCCTCGGAACGGAGCGCGCTGCGGGCGGTTCTCCGACGGCTTGCGGAAACCTTGCACCCTTACAGGATCTACCTCTTTGGCAGCCGCGCCGAGGGCCGAGCCCGACCGGACAGCGATTTCGACTTGCTGGTGGTGTTCGACGACGAAGCTCCCAACAGTGACGCCGACCACGAGACGGTCTATGCTCCCCTGAGGGGCCTCGGCATCGGCTGCGACGTGATCCCCTGCCGCCGGTCGGAGCTCCAGGAGGTACTGTCGGATCCGACGAACCCCTGGCAGCCCGTGTGGGCGTCTGCCCGACCCGTTTATGAGCGTCCGTAGCCGGCGGATCGCCGCCTTTCTTCGATTGGCCGAGGAAGAAGTGTCGGCCGCCAGGCTTCTGGTCGAGCCGGCGCCACGCCAAACGGCCTACCTTTGCCAACAGTCATCCGAGAAGATCGCTCGAGCTCTCCTGGCCGATGCTGACGTGATGTTCGGGCCGGGCCACAGCCTGGATCAGATGGCGGCGGCTTTTCCCCGGGGCCATCCGTGGATCGAGAGGATCCGGATCCTCGACAAGCATTCCCCTGCGGCGACTCGGTATCGCTATCCTTCGTCCCTCGGAAAGTTGTTCGACCCTCCAGACGAGGAGCGACTTCGAGCGGATGTCGAAGAGATCGCCGAGCTTCTCGTACAGGCCCGAAAGTTTCTGGCGCGGGACAAGACCTGACGAGGGGGACGCTCAGGGCCGGCGGAAGACGACGCAGTAGCGGTCCTCGTCGTCGTTCCAGTCTTCATGACGCGAGACGACCTTGAAGCCGTCGGCGGTCATGTCGGCGACGAGGTCGCGCTCCAGGATTCCGTGGCCGCCGCGCTCGGGCACGTCCTCGAGGTCCCGCCACCGCTCCTGCGGCACGATGTCGACGATGGCGATCAGCCCGCCGGGACGGAGCGCCCGCTTCAGGCCGGCGCGCATCTTCGCCGCGTCGGTGAAGTGGTGGTAGACCATGCGCAGCAGGACCGCGTCGCAGCAGTCCTCGGGCAGGCCGGTCGACTCCTGGTCCCCGAGGACGACGGTGACGTTCTCGAGCCCTTCCTCCTCCATCCGCTCGCGGAGCTCCGCCACCAGGTCCTCGTCGACCTCGGTGGCGTAGACGTGGCCCGTCTCCCCGACCCGGCGGGCGAGGACCTCGGTCCAGTCGCCGTCGCCGGCGCCGACGTCGGCGAGGCGGGCGCCGGCCTCGAGGCACAAGATCTCAGCGATGCGGTCGGCCTCGGCGGCGCGGAGTGGGCCGCAGGAGACGAAGAGGAGCGTCAGGACGGCGACGAAAAGGCGTCGGGAGGAGCTGGGACGATCGGCTGTGGTGCTCATGGTGGAGTCCTCGGGATCGGTGTCATTCCTGAGAGGATATACGTGACGCGTCGGCGAAGGATCTCGGGCGGGTGCTAGACTCGGCGTATGGCCACGCAGTCGAAAGCCCACCTCACCGAGGCCGAGTACCTGGCTCTGGACCGCACGGCGGCGGTGAGGAGCGAGCTCCTGGACGGCGAGATGTTCGCCATGGCGGGCGCCAGCCTGTCCCACGTCCGGATCACCGGCAACGTCTACGCTTCCCTGCGTGCGCAGCTCGAGCGCCGCGGCTGCGAGGTCTTCACCAGCGACCTTCGCGTCCGCGTCCCCCGCACGGGCCTCTTCACCTATCCGGATCTGGTGATCGTCTGCGGCGAGCCGGAGCTCTACGACGACGAGGCCATGGACACCCTGCTCAACCCGGCGCTGATCGTCGAGGTGCTCTCGGACACGACGGAGGCTTACGACCGCGGCGAGAAGTTCGCGCACTACCGCACGATCGAGTCGCTCGAGGGCTACGTCCTCGTGGCCCAGGACCGCGTGCTGGTCGAGCACTACGCCCGTCAGGGCGACTTGTGGGTGTTGCGCGCCGCCGACCGTCCCGACCAGACGGTCGAGCTGGCGTCCGTGGGCTGTGAGCTGGCGTTGGCGGACGTCTACCAGCGGGTACAGCATGCCTCTGAATAGCCGACGACCTCAATGGAGGGAACGAGATGTCCATCAAACAGATACGCGTAATCGGGATTTGCGGCCTCCTCGTCGTTTCCCAGGTGTCTGCCGCGGTCAGCCTTCAGGATCCTCAAGTCACAGCACGCCAGGGCACTTCAGAACCACAGGAGTACTCGGTTCAGGAGTTCGAGTCTCCGATGGTCCTCGAGCTGCCCCTGCCAGACCTTCGAGGGTATGCTCCAGGCTACGGTAAGACGTTTACCCGGGGGATTCGGAGATTCGTGTGCGCGGACTCTTCAATAGACGAGCTGACCGTGTCAAGAGGTAAGACCTCCGGACGTGGTGAGAACGTCCAAACCTCGATCGGTATTGAAGGCTTCGTGTACGTCCGGCCCTCCTACGATCGACTTGTCGACCTCGAGCTCAGCTTGGTCAAGGAAGATCGGACGATCGCCACCGCAACCGTTCATGACATTGACGCGGGAGAAGAGTACAGGACGAAATTCAAGACACGGCTCAAGCTCCCACTTGAGGAGCTCGAGGCAGGTTTTGAAGGCGAGCCGCAGCCGAAACTGAAGATCGTCTTGAGTGTGGCGGATAACGATTAAAGCAGTCGGTTCCGGTCGTCAGAGGCCGAGAGGACGGACTCTGTATCTGGCTGTGGGGAAGACAGCTCGGCCTATGAGGATGGAGGCGTGATGTTCAGCGGACGGATTATACACGATTCTGGCGCTGCAGGCCAGAGCAATCCAGAGACCGCAGAATCGGCGGGCAGAGGGCACGCCGTCAGGCGGCGTGCTTCAGCACGACGTGCTGAGGCCGTTGGGAGCCCGGCAGCACGCACGGCGTGCTGGGGCCGTTGGAGCGGTCGCGAGGCCGTCAGCGCCATGTGCTGAGGCCGTTGGGGAGCTCAAGCCGCACGAAGACTCACGGCCGCGGGCACCGTGGTTGAAGTCAGGTCAGGGGATGAGGGAGGGAGGTTCTCAGTCAATTCAGTCAATTCAGTCAATTCGGTGTACCAAGGGTTGCTTCGGCAGGTCCATGGTCTTCAGCGACTCAACGAGCTGCGCCAAGTCGTCCGAGGCAGCGACCGCTTCCTTGCCTACCAGCGCCACCCATTTCCCGGAAGCCCACTCCGGCGGACGCCGCAGCCATTCGAACTCCTCGTCGGTGCTCGGCTCGGGGCCTCGGGTGCCGACGGTCGCCTTGCCGTCGTTGAGGACCCGCCGGGCCTGGCGAATCTCGTCGTGCCCGGGGAATCGGGCGGCGGCCTCGATCGCCAAACGGCGGGCCGCGACGATCTGGCCGTCGGAGATCAGGGCACGGATCTCGTCGAGGACGTCCTCGGGCCCCGCCTCGGACGGCAGGTCGGAGGGACGAGGAGGACGAGGAGCCGCCAGCGGATCGTCGACGGCAAACCGCAGGATCTCGTGACGCGCCGCGGAAACCTGCGCGGCGACCACCATGGCATGGACCAGCTCCTGGACCCGCCGCTGCAGCTCGGCGGGCAGCTTCTCCAAGTCGTCCAGGATCTGGTCACGGATCGCAGGTTGGGGCATCTCGTTTTCTCCCGCTGAGGCCGATCCTCTCACGAGTCGTCACCGCGACGACGGGTCAAGGCGACTGAGACCCGGAAAGTCGCCGGTCGCTCCGTCAAGTCCCGCGAAAGAATTCGCGGAAGGCTCTCCCATACAGTCCGGCATAGACGAGGACGCTCGCAGCTCCCGCGAGGACGGACAACCCGAGCCGAAGGTATTCGTCTCCCCCGCCGATCCAGGCCGCCGCCGCGAAGAGCGCCACGGCGACGCCGTACATCGCCAGCACGTCCAACCCCAGGCGGCGAAAGCCATCCGGATCGACGCGCTCGATCGCCCAGATGACCAGCACCGTCCCCACCGGCAAGAGCTTGGCCCACGCCATTCCCTCGGGTCCCAGGACGCCCGTGAGCCAGTAGCCGGCCGCGCCGAGGGCGGCGAGGTTGATCACCGCCGACGCGGTCAGGATGCGCTCTTCGTGGCGCGGCAGGAGCACGTCCTCGGCGCAGCGCGCGAAGGGTTGGACGAGGGGCACCAGGCAGAGGAGCTCGAGGTATCCGGCCGCCGGATAGTAGCTCTCGCCCCACACCAGGCCGAGGACGGTCGACGCGTTGAGGTAGAGCACGCCTGCCACCGGCACGTGGATCGCCAGCAGCAGGATCGTCGACAGGCGGTAGGTCTTGAAGAAACGCACGGGATCGTGGCGCACCTCGACGAAGGTGGGATAGAGCGCCCGGCGCAGCGGCCACTCGACGACCCGGGTGACCATCAACGCCAGGGTCAGGGCGCCGCCGTAGAGCCCCACGACCTCGTCGCTGAAGCGCAGGCCGATGACCTGGTAGTCCACCGTCTCGACCGCCAGCAGCACGATCGCCATGAGCATCAGCGGCAAGCTCGACCGCAGGAGCGGTCCGACGCTCCCCCGCGTCCACCCCAGCGGCATCTCGCCGTACGCCCGCCACCACAACATGCCGGCGAAGACGGCGGACGCGGCGACGTGGGCCACGAGCAGGCTCCACACGCCGTAGCCCGCGAAGGCGAGGGACAGCGAGACGGCGACGTAGCAGAGGTTGCGCGCGATCTCCGGCCACAGCACGCGGTCGATGCGGATCTCGGCCTCGAAGTAGGTCAGCGGCACCTTGGCCAGGCCCTCGAAGAAGAAGAAGAGCACGAGGGCCTGCAGGAGCGGCACGGCGTGCAGGCTGGAATCCGGGGAGAGCAGCACCAGGATCGGGGCGCCGGCGGCGAAGGCGATCGACAGCAGGGCGCTCCACCCCACCTCGACGGCGAGAAAGGGGCCGTAGGGACGCGCCGGATCGCGCACCACCTGGGCCGGCAGCCCGAGGTCGCGCACCTGGCCGAGGATGACGAAGAGGAAGTCGACGGCCCAGTGCCAGAAGCCCCAGTCGTCCGGCGCCACCAGGCGCCGCAGGACGGCCTGGGTGAGGAACGTCACCCCCACCCGCCACACCTGCGAGAAGGTGGCGGCGCTCGAGGAACGCAGGAGCCTCCCGCCGAGGCTGGGCTTGTCCATCGCCGTCGTCCGCTTCCGGGAACCGAAGCGGCGGGACAGTAACAACCGCCCGGCGCAATGTCCAGGACATCAGAAGGAGCAGGCCCGCGGGCCTGCTCCTTGGCGTTGCCGATTGACGGGGAGGATCAGCGAACGGGCCGCGACCTTCTCCGCATGATCGCCATGGCGCTTGCCGCAAGCAGCAGGCCGAAGAGCAGGAAGCCCCACCCGGAAAGGGTCGGGATCTCGGGCAGCGGCGCCCCGCCTCCGACCACGATGGGGACCGCGGTGGGATCCTCCGCCGGGGCCGTGCTCGGATCGTCGGTGAACGCGTTCGGGAAGTTGCTCCCCGAGACGATTCCCTGGTTGACGATCTCGGTCACGCCCGCCGCCAGCGGATCGTCGATCCGCACCTCGAAGGTCACCGTCGCCTGGCCGCCGCCGGCCGCCAGGGTGCCGAGGTCGACGGTCACGTCGACGTCGCCGGCCGTATTGCCCATGGCCACGACTCCCAGCGTGGTCGTCACCGTGCCCACGCGCAGGGCGGTGTTCGGATCCGGCACGTCGGTGAGGACGACGCTCAGCGCGTCGGCCGTTCCGCCGTTGGTGATCACGAGGGTGTAGAGCAGGTCGTCGCCGGGGCTCAGGGCGCCGCTGGAGTCGTTGTCGCCCACCAGCAGGCTGGTCTTGACCGCGCCCACCGCCGGGGCGCCGCCGGTCAGGGGAGTGGTCGCCATGTCGGTGTCGCCCACCGGGTTGCCGCCCGGGTCCTCGCCGGCCGCGGTGGCCGTATTGACCTTCTGGCCGGCGTCCACGTCGCCCTGGACGAGGGTATAGCTGCCGGTGCAGACCTCGCCGGCGCCCGGCGCCAGCGACGGGATGGGGTTGCCGCTCGGGCAGGTGATCGGCGCCACCATCGGGTCGGTGACCGCGACGTTGGAGAGCGTCTGGTTGCCGGCGTTGGTCACGGTGAAGGCGTACGAGATGGTCTCGCCGGCCTGGGCCGTCATGTCGGCGCTCTCGTCGTTGAAGGTGCCGGTCTTGACCAGCGTCAGGGCGGGCGCGGCCGGCAGGGACTCGCTGTGCGAGTCGGTGTCGCCCACCGGGTTGCCGCCCGGGTCCTGACCCGTGGCGTCGGCGGTGTTGTCCTTCACGCCGGCGTCGACGTCGGCCTGGAGGAGGGTGTAGCTGCCGGTGCAGTCGACCGACGCGCCGGGCGCCAGCGACGGGATCGGGTTGCCGCCCGCGCAGGTGATCGGCGTGATCATCGGGTCGCTCACCCCGATCGCGGCGATCGTGACGTTGCCGGCGTTGGTGACCTGGAAGCCGTAGTCGATCGCGTCCCCGGCGTCGGCCACGCCGTCGCCGCCGTCGTCCAGGGCGCCCGTCTTGACCAGCGTCAGGGCGGACATGGGGGGCAACCCAATGCTCTCCGAGTCCTGCACCGGGCCGACCTCGGTGCTGTCGGCGGTGGCCGTGTTGTCGATCTGGCCGCCGTCGACGTCCGCCTGGCTGAGCACCAGGGTGGCGGTGCAGCTCTCCGACGCGCCGACGGCCAGCATCGGGATCGGGTTGCCGCTCGGGCAGGTGATCGCCGAGAGACCCGGCAGCGGATCCGTCACCGACACGCTGGTCAAGGTCACGGTGCCCGTGTTGGTGACCAGGAAAGTGTAGACGATCGAGTCGCCGGCGTCGACCACGCCGTCGCCGCCGTCGCTCAGGACGCCGCTCTTGGCCAGGGTCATGGTGGCGGCGCTGACGGTGACGTCGGCCGAGTCGGCGTCGTTGACCGCCCCGAGCGGACCGTCGCCGGTGACCGTCACCGTGTTGGTGAAGTCGGCCATGACGCCGGTCTTCGAACAGGCGTAGGTCCAGGTCTCGTCCGGCGTCAGGATGGTGTCGTTGTCGGTGTCGCCGCCGGTGAACGCCGGCGCCGCGTCGCAGTCGGGATCCGCGACGGCCACGTTTGAGATCGTCGTCTTGCCGGTAACGGTGAAGGTGAAGCTCGCCGTGCCCCCCGGCAGCACGTTCTGGCTGGCCGGGCTCTTGACGATGGTGATCGCCGGCTCGGGCGCGATCCCGAGCTCGACGCCGGCGCAACTGCACTTGGCGTTGGTGCCGGGAAAGGCTTCGGTCACGGCGTTGCACGCGGTGCCCGCGTTGTTGTCCCAGCTCGTGCACACCGACACGTCGGCGCTGCCGTCGCCGCTGGTGTCGATGCAGGCGAAGCGCAAGGCCGGCAGCGTCTTGAAGAGCTGGGTATTGGTCTCGATGTCGCCGCAGGTGTCGCCGTCGTCGTCCCACCAGGGGCCGTCGGTGATGTCGTCGATCATGTCCGAGTTCTTGTCGCCGTAGGTCGGCGTCGTCGTCAGCGGCGGCTCCAAGTAATCGTGATAGCAACTGTCGCCGTCGCGGGCGCTGCCGCCGTCGAGGGCGAGAAAGAATCCGATGTCATAGCGGTCCGGCGAGCCGGCCGAGGAGATCAGGGTCTCGAAGACGATCTCGGTCTCGCCGAGGGTCCCCGAGGCGCAGTCCTCAATCACCGAGACCACGGTGAGGGCCTCGATGCGGACGTCGTTGGCGGTACAGACCGCGCCGCCCCGATAGTCGCGGACGCAGACGTTGCCGGTCTCGCCCTGGGCCGCCGCTGGCCGCGGCATGGCCGTGAGAATCGATGAAACGAATGCGAACGTCCCGAGAATGCGAACGAATCGGTGCATGGGTGCTCCTTTGACATTTACGCCGCGACGAGCCCAGCGGGCCACCTCCTTCGGCGTATGGTTGCTTCTCCGGAAAGGACGCGAAAATCCGCGCCCCGATCTGGTCACGGACGGATAAAGTCCGCCCCATGACACGCGACGATATCACCCGCCCGGTCGCGATGTCCAGGACCGCCAGGGATCGGACCCGGCGGACCGGGACGGACCCTACCGCCGGACGGCGCGCAAGGCCGCGGCGGCCAGCAGCGCGGCGAGCGCCGCCAGGCCGTAGAAGCCGAGCGCCGGGACGTCGGTCACCGGGCTCGGGAAGGTGACGATGGTCGGCACGTCGTCGTCGCCCGGGCCGTCGCCGTCCGGGTCCGGGTCGTCGCCGTCCTGGGAGACGTCGGCGACCGGCTCGCTCTGCGGGCTGGTGGCGGTGACCGTCGTCGGCTCGCAGATCAGCGTCGCCGGGCCGCCGACGCTCGGGAACGCCGCCGGGCTACGGGTGAGGCAGGCCACCGGGACCGGGACGAGCCTGCTCGTGCGCGACAGCGAGCTCGTGTCGACGTTTGGGGAGCCGGCCGTCGCTATCGACCTCGAGGCCGTCGCGGACGCCCGCCTCGCCGGCGTCTCTGTGAGGGGCTTCCTGACAGACCTGGCGGCGGCGCAAGGCTCCGCCGTCTCCGTGACGCGCAGCGAGCTCCGACTCGTCACCACGGACGCCGGCTCCACCGTCCGGGAGGGGTGGCCGCCCGTGCCGGCGGCGTCCTCAGACCCAGGCTACGAGGGGCTCGTGACCGTCGACGGGGGCCATCTCTACCGGCACGACGGGAGCCAGTGGGCCAGGGCGGCTTTGGCTACCGGTGCGGCGACCTAGAAACCGATTGGGTCGTCGTCGTCAGGCCCGGCGGCCCGCTTCTTTGGGCGCGGCAGCGCGATGCCGTACTTGCTCGCAAGCAAGCGTGCCCGCCCTTCCTGTGCGCCGCGACTTGTGAGGATACGTATGAAGTGCTCCACCAGTATCGCGGCGTCCTTTTCGTGACCATTGGATTTGAGGTTTTTGATCGCTCTTGTCAGGAGGTTCTCCGCCAGCTCATCGCTCCCAAGAAGTGCGAAAGCAGTTGCCCGCAAAGCTTCAATCTTGGCCCTGTGAGGGCTCGTTGCGCGGACACGTCTTCGAGCCAGAAGCCTATCGGCATTCGCCGAAAGGCGCAGTACTTCCGCGCACCGCTCTGGTGTGGCAGCTCCTGACGCCAGCAGAGTCATTCCGGTCCAGCTTACGGCTGCCACGTGAACGTGGGGCACGTAACGGGGGTCAGCCCAATTGAGGGCCTCGAACGCATCGTAGAGTGCCGCTCTGTTTGAGAGATTGAATCGAACTTGCGCTCTCATCGTGAGACTGGCGGCGTAAGCCGCTCGGTTCACTACTGATCGCACGACTGAGCCGGATTTCCAGGTTCCGCGTACCTCGGAGGTAGACCTGGCGAGAGGTCTGGAGAGTTCGACAGCTTCCTCGGCGGAGCAGAGCGCTCCGTTGAGGTCTCCCGACCAGATGAGGTAGGCGGCGTAGTGGACAGCGAAGTCGCTCGCGGCGAGGTCGCCGGGGCGCCGGTAACGAGTGGCGTCCTTAATTGCGTCTTTGAGCAACTCGGTCCGGCCGGCGCACCGGTCGGCCCAGCCTCTCGTCAGGGTAGCCCTGACTCTCTCGGAGTTGTACTTCGCCTTCCGCACCAGCCTTTCGGCCGCCTGGAGTGCGCTTTCCGGGTCCGCGGACAGGTTTGCTCTCACTCCGATCAATTCGCGTTCCCATGCAGTTCTCATGCCAGCCGACATCACGCCGCCCTTTATAGTGCAGTAGAGGGAGTCGATCCGGTCAAACAAATGGAGGCTACCACGATGACTCGACCAGCGCAAATCGGGATGGGGATCGATCCCATGGGCTAGGTCACCCTGGCCAGAGTTGCCGACCGATCGGCCGGGAAACCGTGCGTTTCTCGGCCAGTCGGTCGGCTCTGTCATGGCAGGTCGATGGTTCAGGAATCGGCCTTCCCGGCCACCCGCCCCTTATCATCCCCCTCCGTGAGCGAGACCTACGACCCCCTAGCCCTAGCGGCCGTCCGCGGACGGCCTGCGCGAGCCCGCTTCGCCGGTTCGTCAGCTCGTCAGGGTCTTGACCCCCTGACGAACCTCCTGGACCGGCGCGGCGGTCCATATCTCGGCCCGGGTTCTCCTGGGCCCAATTTCCGAGTTGGGGCGCCGTGCCAGGCCAACTACCTCCCCCGATCGTCTGGTCGAGGAGTGGTAGCCTCCACCTGGCACGGCGTCCTCTCTTTTAAGGCTACATCATGCGATGTCGTCCGCCGCGTCCAAGTGGCGGCCATCGACGCACGACGACGGGTGCCGCCCCGCGGCCGGAGAAGGGGTCTCGACACTCAACCTCCCTCCTTCTCGGGGAGCTCGCTCCCCCTCCCGCCGCGGCACCCCTTCTCCTCGCACCGCCGGCCAAACCCACGGCGGTGCCGCCTTTTTCGTCTTCAGTCTCGACGTGGGCGGCCGACCCTCCGGCCGGCGGCTCCTCATACATGCACCGCGCCGGGCCACGACCCCGGGGGAGCAGGAGCCGCGCCGACGGCTCCCGCGGACTCCTGCTCGCCGGCCCTGCGCGGTGCGCCATTCACTCGAGAAGCGACAACGAGTGGCGCGTTCGCTCCAGCCAGGGTCCGCGTCAAGCCCTGGCCGGGTCCTCCCACACCGTCCCATCTCGTCATGGGCCGGTGCCTTCTCCTACGACAGCGGCACCGCAGG
>Ga0299906_10000050_pt1 | contig 113850 bp, 97 predicted proteins | sample RVTome_14_FD_200259 | JGI IMG/M metagenome (GOLD analysis project Ga0299906, IMG submission 200259) | Soil microbial communities from uranium-contaminated site in the Upper Colorado River Basin, Wyoming, United States - RVT145D125 (version 2) ...
ACCACGGCCAGGGAACTGCGAAAGCAGGAGAACGTGAAACTGCGCCAACGCCTGCTGCCCTACCCGGCAGCAGAAATCATCCTTAATTCGGAAAGGCGATTAGTCTCAATTTGAGTGAAACATTTCACCACCAGACCAGCCCTCCAGGCGAGCATACAGGAATTCCGAGCCGGTTCGGCGACCTTCGCTCGCGAACCGGCAATCCTGCTCGTTCTCTCCGACGAAAACGAGCTTGTGCCGGAGGGGCTTTCCGGCGGTAGAGCCGTGGAGGTCCTGCATCTTCCCGCTCGGTACACGACGATCATCGCCACAGTTCGCAAACTCGGCGGCACTTCGGCTGCGAGACGAGTCCCGGCCGGCGGTTCAATTCGATGAGGATCAAGCAATTGACGGCGCGCCTCCCAGGTAATGCTCGGGATGCCAGCCAGGCCTCAACAGGTACAAATGAGATGGATGACTTCAATCCAAAGCCATCGCAATGGCTATCGGCCGCAGGGGACGAAGGGGGCGTCACTGCAGCCAAGCAACCGGCCACATAATGAATGCGTCCCTGTCAATCAAAGCGATGAGCCCAAACCGAGCTATGGTGGACGGCACGAGGAGACCCCAGACGCCACAAGGGGTGGGTTGTGGCGCTCACAGAGCAGGCGGTCCGGTTCGTGGCTTCCGAATCGGATACGCCTGTTCCCGGCTCGACCATTTGGGTCATATCCAAGAATGTGCGCGATGGATCACCGATAGAACGGACGGTGCACGTCAGCCACGTCGGCTGTCAAGCGATGAACCGCTACATCGTACATGCTGAATTCATCCCCGCCGGTGCAGGGGGGGCTGTTCTTAAGGTACCCATTGGAAAGCCGATCCGCTCTCCGGCGCAATTGTACGTCACTCACATTGGAGTCCGCAAACGACGGTAGCCGAATCATCGGTGGCATTCTTCGGTTGCCGTCACTGAATCTCGTCGGGGTTTTTCTTAAGTGATGGGTTCCTGGAATCGGAGGGCGGTGCTGATCGAAGTGCCCTCCCCGATTCCGCTTTTTGGGGGGGCCTTGACACCCGAGTGAATACGCTATGACTAATGACGATTGGAAGCTCTGGTTCGCGAAATGACCGGACGCCCGACGCAGACCTTGTTCCATATTGGCGACGGCCATTCCACGAAAAAGTCGGGATTTCTGCGAGCGCCTTTGGAACGAATTCGGATTAGGTTGTTGGGAGCCCCGTGTGCGGCATTCCCCTACCTCGTTGCAAGCGGGTGCTCCCTAATATTTATCGCCTCAAGCATGCTTTCGCCTCAACGTACGGCGCACGACCAGCGATTGTTATCTTACCACCCGTGCCCATCATTCCAACAACCCCTGCCAACGTCGATCGATTTGCAATCCGAGTTCATGCCCCTCAAGCTGCGGCTTGACCATCGGGCTGCCATTCTCCCCCTTGCGCACGATCCCCGGGCTACTGTTGATCGTCCCAATCGAAAATCGCTCCGATTTCCCAGAGCGCCCTGATAACGGATTCGGATTTTCTAATTAGGTGGCGCGAATCGATGCCGGCCTAATCGCATGATGCTTTGCCCGAGGCCATCCGGGCGAACATCCGTCCGTTAAAGGGCTGGGCGGCCATCGCGCTTCGTTATGGCACTTTTTTGGGCGGCCGCTTCCAAATGCGCGTTTCAGGGAGCGCGGCGCTAGTCCCAAACCTGGTTCATTCAGCTTCATGAAAGGAGACGATATGTCCGCGCGCTCATTGATTTGGAAAGCACTCGCAGCGAACATTGTCACGCTCACCATGGCGCAGGGCGCCTCCGCAACGATGCCGTCAGGCCAGGAAGTCGTCTATCGCATTCACGAAACACCGACGGATCCACAAAGCGCCGTGGTGTTTACCGTCGCCGTGAAGCTCGTCGCAGAGGAGATCGATGGCGCTGCCGTCGGCTGGCGTGTCGCTACGGCGACGTTCAATCAGAAGAGCCCCGTGCGAACGTGGGTCAAGATGAATCCCGTGCTGGATACCCCGGACGGGCTCTGGTGGATAACGCATGCCGACCCGATGGCGCCGTTGCTAACCGAGTTTCTGGCGCCGCCGCTAATGTATGGGACGGCGGACGCGCAGGACACGAGTTATGCCGATCTTGATTTCGAATACGCGGGTGCCTCCTACGTGTCCCCTCCACCGCCGGGTGAACCGCCCTACGGAGAGAATACGGCGGCGGCAATCTATTGGTTTCAATTGGTTGGCATAACGGAGCCGGAGGAAGATTCCGATGAGGACGAGCCGGTCGAAACTGATGATACCGATGATCCCTGAACAAGAGGTAAGCCACCTTAATTCGGGCCGTAGCCCGATTCGCGCCGCCGGGCCAAAACTGCAAGGTTTCGGCGTACTGTATCTTGCAAATCATCAGCTTCTCTCGAAAGTGTTCTTGATCTATCCGAACGCTCAAGCGCCGAGATACGCACTTGGACTACCTGCAAAAGGGCATCTGCAAGGTCATCGTCATCGGCACTCTCTAGAGACATGTACCATGCAGCGAGACTGTTTTCTGCATGACAAAGATTGACATTCCTTTCAACTGAATCCGGGTCCGCGGAATAGAGCCGTCGCCGGATTTCGCACGCTCGTCGATAATAGGTGCCGGCCAAGTCACTTTCGCCCAGGAGACGGTAACTTTGACCCAAGTAACGACACACGCCTGCAACATCGTCCTCCACCGATGAATCATTTGGAATTGCCTTGAGCAATTCCTCTCGGATGGAAAGCGAAGCATTGAATTCTTCAATCGCGACGCGATACTTCCCAAGCGCAAGATTTACGCGACCGGAGAGGCGATGGCAAGCGCCATCTAAGCGATTCCATATGAGAGCATTTGAATCACGGTTCAAGGCCCCATCGACGGCAACCCTAGCCGATGCGGCAAACCTTCGGGCTTGTTCCAAGTCACTGCGACCGAGATACATCTCTGAGAGTTGCATAAATGCTGAGCACTTGAATTCAATGATTTCATCGCTTGCCGGCGACATCGCTTCGGTGATGGCCAGTGACTGCTCCAGCATCTCAATGGCCTTCTCAACTCGGCCTTCATCGCGCTCGACGGCGCCTAGTCGAAGAAACGCCCCGGCCTCCAGCCCCTTTTGATACATGCGCGCCAATCGATCTGACCGCTGCCAGAGGGCCGTCATGCCGGCCAGGGAGCCCAGCAGGAGCAAGACGAAGGCGGCGGCTACGGAAACCTGTATTTTGTAGCGGCGAAGCGCCTTGGTCAGAATATAAAACGCGCTGTCTGCCTTTGCCGACACGGCCTGACCGGCCAGAAACCTGTCGAGGTCTTCGGCGAGCGCATCGGCAGATTGATAACGACGGGCCGGTTCCTTGGCCAGCGCTTTCCGCGCAATCTGTTCCAGGTCATCGGGAAGCTCCGTGCCCGGCGGATATTGCTCAATCTCCGCTTCAACCAGTGCCTTCCGAAAGATTTGCGGTGGATCGTGGGCGATCCGGGCGCACACCTCCTCGCGCCGTCCGGCAACCGAATACGGCAGGGCCCCGGTAAGCAGCTTGAAGAGGACCACGCCGAGCGAGTATATGTCAGAACGCGTATCGACTTCGTGCATTCTGCCGTTCGCCTGCTCCGGACTCGAGTACGGCAACGTGCCGAAGGCAAATCCCGTCACCGATACGGCCGTTTCGGCTGATTGTGGGCCGCCACTGTCCAGGTCCTTGGCCAGGCCAAAATCCAGGACATAGGGTTCATCGTCAAGATCGACCAGAGTGTTACTGGGTTTGAGATCCCGGTGTATGACGCCGCGTTGATGGGCGTAGGCCATCGCACGGCACACCTTGAGAAAAATCCGCACACGTTCTTCGATGGCGGGCCGGTTGACGCACGTCACGTATTCATCGATCGGCATTCCCTCAATGAATTCCATGGCGTAGTAGGGGCGACCGAGGACGGTCCCGCTTTCGTAGAGCGCGACGATGTTGGGATGACGCAGACAGGAGACGATTTCAATTTCGCGTGCAAAGCGCTGTCGGCGAATAGGATCTGTGCCGGAGAGCGCGTAGATCACCTTCAGGGCAACCACCCGGCCCGTCGAGCGCTGCACGGCCTTGAATACGACGCCCTGTCCGCCCCGACCGATCTCCGCAAGAATGTGAAACAGGGGCAAGGCCGATTGAATCAGAGCTCGCTCGTCCCTGGAAGCGTCGCCGTCTGCCGCGTTATTGCGCAACAGCGACGACGCGGCTTGCATTCTCCGGTCCATTTCGACTACGTCGATCAGCTCGTCAGCGATGTCCGGATAGCGACGGCGAATCTCCTCGGGGGCAATGACTCCTCTGGCGGCGGCCTCTTTCTGCAATTGCGCCCATATGTCCTCGATGCGACGCGGCGTCGTTTCCTCTTGGGGCTGGCCGGAGGACGTCATGGTCCGCGCCTCGATGCGATCGTAGTCAAGAGATTAGCGCGCGGGGACAACCCCCGGCCAATCGCTGAAAAAACTGCTGCCGCTGCCCATTCTTAATTTCAGGTCGTTGAGCCCTCGATAGAGAATCGAATTGACCGCCGACGGCGACTTGTTGAGTACTTCAGCGATCTCCGTCCGCTTGTATCCCTGCACAAAATGCATCCAGATTGCCCGCCGGGGGATGTCCGGAAGCGTCGCGAGCGCCGCGTGAAGGGCGTTCACCGCCTCCGACGAAGCAACTTTGCCGCTGGGTGTCTTCTCCGGCGACGTGACCATCGCGGCGAGACCGGCGAGTGATGATTCCAATTGCCTCGGCGAGATGTATTTGCCTTTACGTCCTCCGCGCTTTTGGGCAGACGCTTCGGTCAACCGATCTGATAATCTTCGCAACATGATGACCCGAAACCACCGCTCCATGGAATCCGGTCCCTGTCTGTGAAATGAGTCGAGCGTGTCGAACGCGGATGCACACGCATCTTGGATGATGTCATCTGGTGCGATCAAAGTTTGGAATTCCGGTGAAATTCGCTTCCGGAGTGTCATGCGGAAGACCGGCGTCTGTCTCGTGATCAACTCGGTGAGTTCCGCCTGATATTCAGCGATCAGGGACCCCTCGGTTACCATCGGTGTGCCCCTTTCCGTGTGCAGCGCCTCGAAAGCAAAACGAGTGCGAGTATTATCTACGAATCGCCTGTGTTTTGCTCGGATGAATTCCCCTTCATGGTCGCCGTCATGTCGCCGGCATTCCGATCGCGTTCATGCGCTGCAAACGCTCACAATATCGGACCCAGCGTGCCGGCGGGCGCGGACGCCAAAGTCTCGGCGCCAAGGTGGCTGCCGAGGGGACGCCCGGAACGATTGGTCGCCTTCCCGATACGGGTGCAAGCGACGCAAACGGATCGACGGTTTCAAAGCCGCATCTCCGAGTCCGGCGAGTTGCTGATGTTTGGCGCTAGGGAAATCGCGCTTGACGAGTTTCAGGGCGAAGGCGCCCCAAGTGCCGAATCGGGCCGGGATTACGGAATCGCTGATCCGACTGCCAGAATTCCTTGCATCGACAGAAATCAAGGAGTCTCGAGCGCATTCAGCGCAGTTTCCCATTGTAGACATAGGGGATGCTGCGAGCGACGTCCGCCGACGCGAGGAAGAATGGCACGTCGTTTCGCCAATGCCGCATTAAGCCCCGGCCTTGTCACGACGGATTGTGCGAAAGGCACGGCCAAATGTTCTTGGGTATGGGTAGGCGACCCCCAGGACCCTCAGGAATAAGGCGAGGAGGAGCCATGGCCACGCGACTTGTTGACCTGCAGCAGTGTAAGTTCGATCCGGCAAAGCGAAGGCGGAGGTTGCAGACGACGCCAACTGGCGCGGTCCATATGGGGCAACCGGTGTGTCCACCGGAAGGGCCGATTCCACCGCAATCCAATTTCAAGATCGAGGTGCGATTCCTGGGCGGACTGACGCAAAGCCAGATGGAGATCTTCGAAGCGGCCGCCAATCGCTGGTCGGAGATCATCACGGGCGACCTTCAGAGCGTCCAACTGCCGACCGGAGAGGTCGTCGACGACCTCTTGATCGACGCCCAGGGCGTGAACATCGACGGCGTCGGCGGCGTGCTCGGAAGGGCGGGGCCGCAGTTCATACGCGACAACGCGCTGCCCGCCAAGGGCATCATGGAATTCGACACCGCCGATCTTCAAAGCATGGAGTCCGATGGCTCCCTGCTCAATGTCATCATCCACGAAATGGGCCACGTGATCGGCATCGGTACGATCTGGGACGAGAAGGGACTTCTGGTCGGGTGTCCGACCGCCAATCCGATATTCCTGGGCGCCAAAGCCAGGGCCGAATTCGCAGCGCTGACCAATGGCGACGCGGCGCCCGTCCCGGTGGCCAACACCGGCGGTCCGGGCACGCGCTGCGGCCACTGGCGGGAATCGGTGTTCGGCCACGAGTTGATGACCGGATTCCTGAACAACGGCGCCAACCCGGTGAGCCGGATGACCATTGCCTCTCTCGAGGACCTGGGATACGAGGTCAACTACGCGGCGGCCGACGCATACACGTTGCCCAGCTCGCTGGAACTTGCATTGATGGGCATCGGGGCGGACGGCCATCGCCGGTTTTGCCAGGCATGCGGCGGTGGCGCCAAGCCGATACAGCCCATCGTCCTGCCGAAGGAAGCGTACGTGGGCTAAGGAAGCCCCGTATTCGATCGCTGAACACCCGGCGGCCTATTTCGACTTGCGTGGTCTCTTGCGTCTGGCGATGCCGCCGCTGACAAAGCGTTTTAACGCCTCGGGAGGCTTGCCAATCGTGGCTCGGCCCTCTGCAATGGCTCTCGCCCACTCTCGGTAAGCCCACTGCACCTGCTCATCTTGGGCGAAATACATCAGAAGCCCGGCTGCGCAAGCAAGTTGCTTCTGGCCATGGTCCAACTCGAAATAAAGCTGATGAACCTCTTCAGGGAGCTGAGACGCGATTTTGACTTGCCTCGCCATGCCGGGATAGCAATGAGAGTCGGGTCAAATATCTAGCTAATAACTTTCTAGGAATTTGCTTGATTCTTCATGGCGTGTCCCTTATCATGCCGTCTTGGGTGACTCGCAGGCTGGGCGCAATGGATTTTGGGGCTGGAGAACGTATCATGAGTGATAAGGGCGCAGGTAGTGCGGTGGCGATCGCGATACGCGGGGCCCGGACGGCGGCCGGTCAACAAATCACAGCCAATCGGGGCCCCGGCTTTCGGCGACTGACACCTGAAATGGCGGTCCGGCGGGGGGATTTCGGAGAATCTCGAGTTTCTTGCTTTACAATGCCGGCCGGCGGGGGTAATAGGGGGTCCTATAAGGCGTCGGTTCGCGGTCCGTCAGCACGTCTTCGAGGTTCTTTCTATCGCCAGCCGCGGACCACGGGCCGCAATTTCGGGGAGGCCGGCAGCATGTTGGGCGGCACGGATGCTGCGAGATACTCGCCTCAATCATTGATCGATACGCCCAGCCACGGTACCCTACAGGGAGGTAAAGGTGCTCGGGACGGCCTCGACGTCTCGTCGCCCCGGCCCAATGCCGGTCAAATATCACGTCACCCAAGGAGGAGCGGAATGGTATCATTCGCGCCATCAAGGGGCGCTGTCCCTGCCTTCGGAGTTCTTCACTCGCTCGTCGCAGATCAGGTTTCATCGCCGATTATTGTCGCCCGCTCGTTGCGGGTATTTTTTTGCGCCGCCATCTTGATTTGTTCCCCTTCGTCCGCGCGCGCCGGCTCGTTCGACGAGACGGGCGTCGAATTCGTTCCGCAGGGCGTTTGGGGCGGGGCGGTCAAGACGGTGTTCGTCGAGGAGGCGGTGAATCCCGACCGGGTGTACATCGGCAGCGGCCGGCGACTCGTCGTCCTCGACGTGACCGACAACGGCGTGGGCGGCGTGGACATCGTCGAGATCGGCTCCATCGATCTGGGCAACCTGGTGCACGACGTGGCGGTCAGGAACGGCTACGCCTACGTCGCGACGACTGGGTTGCCGAACTACTTTTGCGTCGTGGATTTAAGCGACCCGACGCAGCCGCAGTTGGTGTGGAGCAGCAACGGCGATTTTCCCGACCGGCCGAGGACGGTCTCTCTTTATCAAGACGTGGTGTACGTGCGCCAGAGCGGGGGTGATCTTATCTCGCTCGATCTCAGCAACCCGGCGAGCCCGGAATTGCTCGATCTGGCCACGACATTGGTGGCCGACATGGCCATCGCCGGCAACATGCTCTACACGGTCACCGATAATCTCACGACCAGGGAATTCCGCGTATTCGAGATCATGCCGTCATACGGCCTGACGCTCAGGTCGTCGCTCCCGTTGCCAAGCCCGATTGAACACGGCTACGCCATCGCGGTCGAAGGAAATCTGGTCTGCGCGACGATGCGCCCCTCCGTCCCGGAAAATCTTGACAGCTACTTCGCAGTCTTCGATGTAACCGATCCCGACGCGCCGTCCATGCCGTCGAGTTTCGACGGATTCCGATGGGCTCGCGACGTGGCACTGTCCGGCGGCTACGCGTTCATCGCCGATTGGGCGGGCGATCCGTTTCCGGCATTTTGGAATGAAGCACAGGGACTGCTAGTCTACGATGTGGCGACGAATCCCGCTTCGCCGGTGCTCGTTGGCTCGTACCGACCCCACGGGACGATCGGCGGGGTCGAGGTGTACGGCACACGTGCCTATCTGATGGACGAGGGCGAGGGGCTGGTCGTCCTGGACGTATCGAATCCCGCCGCACCGGCCCCGATGGGGAATTTCCATTCGCCGGCGCATCTTCGGAAGATGGACATGCAGGGCAACCTGCTCTACGTCACCGATGCGTGGAACGGCCTGACGATCCTCGACGTGAACGACATGGCCGCGCCCGCCGTAGCCGGCGTCCATCAGAGTCCGGCGCCGTCGGGGATCGGGATCAACCATTGGGGGATCAAGGTATCGGGCAACTTGGCGCATCTCGCGGCGGGTTACAGCGGGCTCGAACTCGTTGACGTGTCCAACCCATCGGCACCCTCGCAGGTCGGAAATGTCCCATTTAGTGCAGACGTTAGAGCCGTCGGGTTGGATGTGTCGGACAACATCGCCTACGTAGGAGTGCGGAGTAGTAATGCGGTCGATCCCCTTGGTATCGGCACTTTTCTGGTTAATTTCGATGTGGGCAATCCTGCGATGATTGCCAATCTGGGATTCGAATCTGCCGGCGGCGGAAATCCCGTAGCTGTTGATGTCACGCCTTCAGGGATCGCTCATATTGCAACCTGGTTTCCCGGACACAAGATCGTGGATACGAGTATGCCGGAAGACCCCTTCATGATTTCCGAGGGCTCGGAGTACGTGAAGGATTTGGTCCGTCGTGGCGAAATCCTGTACATGGCCGATAATTTTCGGCCCGGTACGGATTCTGGGCTGTCAATTCAGGATGTAAGCGACCTGAACAACCCGGTCGAGATCGCGCTGATTCCCGCCAAGGACGCCACCGGCGTTGCGCTCGAGGGTAGTCGCGCCTATCTCGCTGGCGATGTTCTGGGCCAGGGCCGCACCTTGTTCGCAGTGGACATAGGCGAGCCGGCAGTCCCCACAGTGCTTGCGACGATGGCCACCGTACCGACTTTCAACGGCGGCATCGTCGACCAAAGCGTGATCGTCGGCGGCGGTCATGCATTCGTCACCGGCCAAGAGACCGGATTGGCGATCTTAAGGATCAGAATCCGCGGGGACATCAACGGCGACGCACTGGTCGATGCGTCTGACATCAGCGCCTTCACCGCCTGCCTTCTGAGTTCGTCGCCGGCCCCCGCCCATCTGGAGGCCGCCGACATCAACGGCGACGGCATGGCCGACGCTCGTGACGCACAACCCTTCGGCGAGGTCCTCCTGGAGTCCGCTGATTGGTGATTATTGCCCGAACTTGATCGAGACGCCGCCCGCCACTTCGATCTTCGAGCCGAAGTCTGTGAACTGCTTCAGGTCGCCGCTCGTGGTCACGTTTGCATTCACATCGAGTATTCCCCCGTTTGAGATGAGGAAGTCGGCTGCAAGGCCCGTTGCCGTGACCCCGGCGGCAATTTGCAGTACGGCGTCGTTCGCACTGACGTTGAACCTCCCCGAGCCGGCGACCTCGCCCGATGCCAGCTTGAGAGAGCCGGAGGCGACGTTGCATTCCACAGTGCCGTTGTTTTCCAACCTCCCGTCGTGCGCCGTTCCTGGCAATCCCACGAATTGCAGTTGCCCCTTGATCGTCAAACCGTCTCCAACGGTCAATGTTGAATCGCCGGACGCGACCATTCTGGCATCCTGATGCTCCCCTATGATCTGGCCGTCACCGGCGAGCGTGGTCTGGGAACCGCTAGCTCGCAGCTCGGCGGCAAAGCCCTCCAGGCAAATGTCGCCGGCGACCAGAGACGTCCCGCCGCCCGTGAGCTCCAAACTCCCGCCGGGGCCGATCTCGATGTCGCTCTTCAGTTGAAGAACGGATTTCATGATCAGGCCCCCGGCCCCGGTCAGTGCAAGCGTCTGGCCGCCGACGTGGACCGCGCCGAGGGCGTTGACGATCAGGGTCTGCGTGTTCTCATCCTGAACCAGCGTCACGACGTGCAATGCGTTGACGATCGCCGTGTCGCCGGCCTGCGGGTATCCGCCGCCGAGTGGCGCCGACAGATTCAACCAGGAGGCGGGCGAACTCCACGCGCCTGACTGAATACTCGAAAACGTATCAGCGCGGGCGCGGAAACCCATTAACAGGACACAGGCGGCTGCAAGGCCCAGAGACGGCTTGAAACGTCTGGTCATTGTTGTCCCTCCTATCCATTAGAAACCGTGGATTCGCTGGCGACTCCTAAAGTACGGACTCCGGCCCGTGGCCTCCGGACCGGAGTCCGGTCAATTCGCACATGCGAGCGTTTAAGACCTACGGCTGGTAGACCTTGAACGATTTCTGGGCTGCAATCTCGATCTTCGAGCCCGAAGCGAACGTCGTGAAGCCGCCCGTCGAGCTCACATTCTCGTCGACATCGAAATCACCCCCCCCGGACAGGACGAAATTCGTTGCCAGTCCGGTGTACGTGCCCCCCGATGCGAATTGGACGATACTGTCCGAGTTCGTTGCCTTGATCGTTCCCGATCCCTCGAACGTGCCGGCAGCGAACTTCATTGTTTCCGACGCGACATTCGCATCAACGATGCCGTCGATGTCAAACTTGCCGAGGGCCGAGCCGCCACTCAAGCCGTGCAGTTCCATGCGCCCGGTGATCGACTGGCCGAAAGCAACCGTCAGTGTGAGGTCGGCTGCGACTTGAACCTTTGCCGAATTGTGCACACCGTCGATGATTCCATCGGTTCCGGAGATCGTCGCGCTGGACGACGTGATATTCAACCGTGAATTTGAGATGCTGAGCTCGATGGTGCCCGCGTTCGTGTGCGTCCCGCCGCCATCGAGCTGGAGCACGCCGGCGTCGCTTACGTCGAGCATGCCAGAAGCGTCGATGTTCAAACCGCTGGCGTTTTCGATCTTCAGCGTGTTCGTCGAGGTATTCACGGTGCCGCCGCCATCGACGTCCAGCGTAGCGACGTTCACTGCTGCTGTGACGCCGACCGTGTGGCCATTGCGCACGTTGGCGCTGTCGCCGGTACGAGGATAGTCCACGGCGGTTATGTAGGTCCCCGGACTGCCCGAATCCTCGACTTCCCACGTCGAAGCCGCTTCCCAGTTTCCGGAAGTGATGCTGCGGTAATTTCCCGGATCAGGGTCCGCACCGAGCGCGGTTCCTGCGTTCAATGCGATCAATGCCGTTGTCAATACGGCTGTGAGAATGATTTTCGCGTTCATGAGTCAAAACTCCTTGACTTGCTTTACTGCGTAGCCGCGTGCCAAGGCAACCGGCTACTGAGGTTCTTCTCTTTGCTTTCAAGCTCCTTGTGATCGGGCGCCACCCTTCCGCTTCATCAAAGCGAGCGGGCACGCCACGACGGAAGCACATCCTTACGGAACTTCGACGACGAGTCCGCCACTGATCGCCCCCGTGAACTCCATGGGGCGGCTGTTGTGCGTCAGACTCGTAAACTGGAATTTCGACGTCAGGGCGTTTTCCCCGATCACGACCAGTTCGCCGGTGCTCGCCACGACCGTGACGGCCTTCGCGTTGAAGGTCGTGCTGGGCCCGAGCGTGACCCTGCTCTTGCCGTCGAAGCTGGTGGAACTGGTGCTGTTCTTTACCGTTACGCTCTCGTCGAAGAGCAATTCCGCCTCTTCGCCGGCAGCATTGCCGCCGTTGACGTCGAGAGAGTCCGGATGGAAGGTGACGTTGTTCATCACCTCCAGGATCGACTGGGAGGCGTGGTTATTGGCCGAGGATTCGGAATTCAGTTCGACCTCGCCGTTGATGTCGAACGTCCCGGCACTGAGGACGACCTTCGCATCGTTGGCGGCCATCGTGTCAGCGGAGATCGTCATGCTCCCGGCCGTAAAGGTGTTCGACCCCATGTCGATCGTCGCCAGCGTGTCGAAATCGTCGTTTACGTTGACGTCGGCCGTGACGGCGTTTGTCGACATGTTGAAATCGATCTCGGCATCGATATTCGCTTCTCCCTGAAGCGTGAGACTGTCCGGAGCGGTCAGGGTCCCTCCGTCAAGGTCGAAGAAGGCCTGCCTCGTTTGGGCCGGGTCTTCGCCCCGAAGGACGAGCGCCCCCGGGTCGAAGGTTGCGGAAGTCAGCGTGATCGTCGCCGTGTCGGTATCGGCGTCGCCGCCAGTGACCGTGGTCGAGGTCGTGACCGTGAGGTTGGCCTGGATGTCGAGCGAGACGACGGCGTCGTTGGTCGCGGCGTCCAGGTCCAGCGTGGCGATCGAATTCGACAGGTTGCTGCTCAGAACGACGGGGTTGTTCGTCGCCACGTCGATCAGGGCCGTGTCGGTTGACCCGACCTTCCCAGGGTACCCGTCTGGAGCCCAGTTATTCCTATAGACCGGCATAAAAGTCTCAGCGGTCCAGGAAGAACTCAGGTTTCCATCCCATGTAAACGACGCCGCGTCCACTCCGGCCGGAGCCAGAAGCAGGAGGGAAAGCCCGATTGCGATCATTAAGCGTGTCATTTCTTCATCCTTTCGGATAGAATCTGGTGTCTTTCGGCCCCGCGTAGTCGCGTTCACTCGACATGCTCGCGGCTGCGTTGGGGCCCCTTTTCACGAGCAGCGACCGTCGCCGCCCGTCTCCTACTTTTCTACACGCCCCCAATTTTCGCCCCCCGATTTTCTTGATACGCGGCACCTCCTTCCTCGCTGTCAGCTCTTGATAACGATGCATAGAGCTTTTGGGTGATTCTTTCCGCTATCCGATCTATGTTGTCGCTTAGGCCACCGGCGCAAACGCGCGGCGGCGCAGGCGTGGGTATTCATATCTGAACATTCGTGCAGGACACGACGGAGTGAACGATGCCGCGTTGCGACGCGCTCCGCCCCGCTTCCGAAGCGATGCCCATCGTCGGGCTTAATCCTTCCCTCCTTCCTTCCTTCCTTCCGTTTCCGTCGTGCTCGCCACCTTGACACTGGACGTACAATCGTCCTGTTTCGTTACTTCCGCTCCGAACTTGGCGCAGACCGACCGGGGGCATATGGAATTGCCCTACGCGATCTGCCCTATTGCATTCCCGTGGAAGACGCCCTACCCCGCCTGCCCCGTTGAAACGACGCGAGTCGCGTTACGAATCCGGCTGGTTGCCCTCCGTGTTTAAGGACACTTGGTAGCGCGTTTGAAAAGATGCCCGGAAACCGATCTACGGTCCCTCGTTTCCCGAAGACTTTAATGGCACTCCATTTTAATCAACATAGCACGGAATCGGCACCGGTGATGGGGAAACCGAAAGAAATCACAACAGGCCGACAACCTCCTGGCGGACATCGACAAATTGATCGAAACGTGACTGCTGTTCAATGCCCGTAGACCGCCAAAGCGCGCTTCGCCGTGACTCGATGCACGAGATTGATCCTGAGGGACATCGTGATTCGGTCGCAACGGGAGGAAAACGTTTTATCAATCGGCGAGAAGCAATTGACCGACTCCTGTGTTCGATTTCACCGGCGTTGGTCCCCCCGAAAGATTCGGAGATACGGCTGCATCGCACGCATCGTCGTTGCGTGTTGCTTTTCCAGAAACTCTCGTATCGCTTGTCCGGCATGACTGCATGCGACGTCGAAATCTGATCCCCTCGTCGGCACGTGTCCCTCCAGTCGTGCCAGAAGCGCCGCCAGTTGCTTCAACGTCAGTCGTTCAAGCAGCGTTTCGCCCGCCGCTGCCGTTCGGTATCGATTATGCTTCTTTGAATACTCGACGGTTTCGCCGGACTCCCGCAGCGCCGAGATGTCCCTTTGCAGTGTTCGGGGGCTAACACGAAGCTCTTGGCATAGGTGGTTTGAGCTCGCGCGCCCTCCGCGCTGCTGCAGGAGTCTGTTGAGCCGAAGCAGCCGAGATAATCGCTCAATGCGTCTTGTTTTCTCAGTCTCCATTTCCCTTGAGGGCGTCGTCGCAGCCCGGCATGGGAATCAAGGCCAACAACTCTAATGACAAAGCGCACCTTCCTCGGCGCCCCAATAATAGCATCCGAAGGCGAGCCCTTTGGCGCTCGCACGATTTCGAGTCGGCCGCCACACGTCTGGCGGGCAGCGGTGATTCCACTCGGAAAAAAAGTCGCTGTTCATTCAAGTGCTTTCCCCAGGCCAGAAATCTGCACCATTGCGAACGCCCGTCGCCTCGGCACGTCTCAAGCGAGGGCACTAGGGCGTTTGGGGCCGACCGTCGAGCACGCCATCACGCCGACTCGTGCGATAATCAGCCCTTGGGCGCTGGCGATGATTCCGGCACCACTGGCCGCATTCCGGGCCAATGTCCCCAATTAAGCATACGATATGCGATTATCAAGCACAGGCTGGTGGGCCGAGATTCAAAGACCTGGTCGCGTGCTCCGGTAATTCCCGTCGATCTGACGATATGTGCCGGTGGCTATCCCGCCACAATCGGCCGGGTCTTCCTGAAGGCGAGGCCAAACAAAAACGCCGCGCAGGAGTGCAGCCCTGCACGGCGTGTTATCTGCCTGGAACGCAGCCCGCGGTGATCAGCCGCCGACCTGCCCTTGACGGTGCGAAGCAATGTCAAGGGCCGCTCGCCTCCGGGAAGTCCCGGCCTAGTTGACTATGGGATACTTACGCCACGGCGCGGCGAGTTGCAACGCGAAGACCCCCTTTTGCAGCCAAATGTTACGCATATAGACTCACCAACCCAATTGCACCTCGTATCTCGGCCCTGAACTGAGCTGAACGTGTCGTTCCGCGAGAATTCTGAAGATGCAGGCGTCGTCGCAGAAGGCGATTGGCTTTCGTGGGTGGAGTTCTGACGGCACGTCGGACCATGCGGATTCGTCGATCGGCGTCTGTCGGTGTGCGGCTTGGAGACCATCGCAGATGCCGGTGATGAAGTTGTCAAGATCACCGGCAGCGACATCGGCGTGTACGTGGAGGGTCAATGTGAGGCGTGTCGCGTCGGGCATGGTTCCACGAAGCGCGCGGTACGCCTCCTTCCGAAGCGATTTCAAGCGCGCAATCTCAGCAGGCTTGCCCCACATTGAATTAGCACCATCCTCCTTCGGCGGAATGTCATTCACGGTGAATTCAACCATGATTGCACCTCCGATCGGCTGCTGTTGCGTGGTCGTCTGCAGATCATTTTACCCGCTTACCTTTTCAGTTGTAGTGACCCGTCTTCCGCAATGACGGCATTCTCGCCGACGTCGAAGAATTCCACCCCAGGCCTTTCGCGCGTAGATGACACGGAAGTGCTCGCATCCGCACCGGGGGCAGCGCAGGCCGCGCTGCTCGCCGGGCACAATCTGAGGCTGTACCGCCGGGTTGTTCATCGTCGCGCCCCTTGCAATTCAGACAGACGCATTCGTGGGCGCGGCATCGGCTTGGTGTCCGTGCCGAACAGGATCCCGCCCTGGATCGACGCGGCCACGGCGCAGCCGACGAGGCAGTCGAGCCAGTGGTTGTCGAGGCCTTCGACGCGAAGCTTCCACTCGTCCACGGTGCGCCCGCGGCCCTCGGTCTTCACGCGGTACTCGCTGGTCAGGTGGTCGGCGAGCAGGCGATGCTGATCGGCGGGCGAGACGCCTGTCCTATCCGCGCGGCCGAACAGCGACAGGCAGCCGGGGTCGCCCATTGGCACTCCTAGCCGCGCATGCACGAATGACTTCCAGTAGTTCGTGTCGAACACGACGTGCCGCGTGGCCCGCTTGCCAGTGATAACCGGGATGCGCCAGTTCAACCCGACGCGGTCGCCGCGTTTGCGCTTGTAGTCGCTGAATGGGATCGACGACGCGCCGACGTAGCGGCCGTGGCTCGGCATCACGACGCTGGCGAACTTGGACTGCCGGCAGAACTGATAGACCACGTCCGACGAGCTGCCCCAGTTGGCGTCGACCAGGCAGCGGTCGATGCGGACCACCGCCCCGTCGTCCCTGCGCCATTCTCTTCCGAGTAGCGCATCGGTCACGCGCTCCAGCCCCGCGTAGATCGCGCCCTCCAAGCCGGCCCGAGGCGCTGTACTGGCCAACGTGCGGCGAATGTCGCGTAGTGTGAAATATGCCTCCGACTGCTGCGGTTCCGTTCCGTAGTCGATGACGTAGCCAGTAAAATCGTCCTCCCACGCGGCAACAAGCCAAAACAGCGCCTTGCCCTGCACGTCGATGAACATGGTCAGCGCCGTCGCGCCGATAGGCACCTCGCCGCGCTTTAACCCATTCAGCTTCGCGGCGATCTGGTCGGCGCTCAGCAGCTCGTCGTCTACCTGCTCCTCGGGCAGCGGCTCGTTCTGGTATTCGGCCCAGAACGCCGCTTCGCCGCGATCCAGTTTCAGGTTCACCGCGTGCTGGATGGCGGACAGCTCGTCGGGATGATGCCGCTGCGGCCAGGCGACATCCGCGCCTTCGTCCATCGCCTCGCGGTTGGCGCGGTAGAATTCGGTCGCGTCGGCGATGCCCCGATCGGCACGCATTCCCTCGCGCCACAGCTCGGCGTAGCGCGCCCATAGCGCCTCGTTCGTCGGGAACGCATAGACCATCTTCGTCCGTTCGCCCTGCCATTGCGGGTGCTTGTCGCGGTCGAGGATGCGGTCGGCCAGGTCATCCGGGCGCACGACGGTCAGCGTCATCAAGCCGGCGATCTTGCGCCCGGGCCCGGCCAGGCCGAGGATGGCGCCGGCCAGGATGCGTTCGCGCGTAGCGCACTGCGACGGTGAGCGCGCCGACTCATCCGTCTGCGGATCATCGATCAACACCAGCGACGGCCGGATGCTGGAACCATCGACGCGTTTGTGCTTCATGCCGCGAATGCGCCCGGTGATCCCGGCGACGCGGATGATCGCCCCGCTGGCCCTGCTCTCCGGCATCGTCGGCAGCACGACCTCCCGCGCCGTCCAGCCGATGTGCGTCTGCTTGCCCTGGTAGAGCTGCCCGCCGGCCCGCTGGTGAATCCCCTCGAGCGCCCGAATCGGGAACACGACCTCGGGAAAATCCTCCAGCAGCAGCTCGTTGTTTTCCAACTCGGCCTTGATCGACTCCAGCATGTTCGCGGCGTGCTCTTCGTCCGAGCCAATCAGCGCCACGAACTCGCGGTGCCCATAGACCAGCGCCCACAGGCAGGCCGTCTCGCACAGCGACGTCTTGCCGCTGCCGCGCGGCATGGCCATCGCAAAGAGCCCGCCCTCGAGAACGGCCTGTTCGATCTTGACGACGACCTTCAGGTGATCCGGCGACCACGGCAGGTGGAAGACCTGGGGGAAATACTGTTCGCAGAAAAAGCGAAAGTCCCGGCTCGCCCGTTCCTTCCTCTCGGCGTTCACGACGGCCGGCATCTCGCCGATGTCGCGGCCACTCAGCGACAGCTCGATGTTGCGCTGTCCGCGTCGTTGGCCAGTTCGCCGGCGCGGCGGCGGGCCCGCTCGGAGAGGTCACCCTCGTGGATGGCCTGGAGCCGCCAGGCGATCCGCTTGACCAGATGCTGCTTGTTGAACGACCGCGTCGCCTCGCCGAAGACCTCGGCGTACCGCTCGCGGAGTTGCGCAACCGTCATGCGGTTCAGCGATCTGAGTGCCGCGTTAACATCAATGGGCATTCATCGATCTCCGTTCTCGCGTGGCGTTACCACGACCCCATGAGGGCAAGTCCTCGCCGCCGGTTCAAGGCCGGTTTGCGAGAATTCCGCCGGAAACTCACGGTTTTCTGGAGGTACTGGCGGCCGGGCGCGTAAACGATGAATCCCGTTGGCCAGGATGGCAGTCAGCTCGCGCAGGCGCTGATGTGGGGAGAGAGTGGACGGATCGTTGGGCGTGGGTCGCATGGGCGCTGCCTCCGTGATGGCCCACGCCGACGTGCGCTCCGCGCCCGGCCGGTCGTCCGGCGAGATGTCGATGATCGCCGCCGCCTCAATGCGGCGGCCTACCTGATATGTACGCAAACGCGGTTCGAGTTGTCACCGGGCCGCGAACGTAACCCCGCGTTAACCGAATCGGGGTGTCAACCGAGAGAGGCCGAGAGTTTGAGAGCGCCGAGCGGGGGGTCGAACGAAAACCTTGGGGTTGCGTTCGGGGCGTCGAACGCAGCGATCAAAACAGAGAGCGCGGCCACTCGGCACGTCGAGCGCAAGATCGCGTGGCTGCCCGAGTTGCGGCAACGGCCCGACGCGGCCGAACCGCGCCGAGCCGTTAACAAAAAAGCCACCGGATTTCGCGGTGGCTCAATAACCTCCCCGAGTAGGACTCGAACCTACAACCTAGCGGTTAACAGCCGCTCGCTCTACCGATTGAGCTATCGGGGATGCTGCTTGTGCAATCCTATATGGCGCTCGGCGGCGACGCCGAATTCGCCGTGTCGAAGCCGAGCGCTGCCGTCCGCCGATTCGGGCCTCAGGGGCAACGTACTTCGGTGGCGGATCATACACCTGCCGGCGGCGAAATGTCCAGCCGTGCAATGCCGTGAAACCTTTCCGGATGCCGCGTTGATGATATCGGCGGCGGCAGGACGGCTCATCCGGCCGGCCGGCTCATCGCTTCCCGCGCCGCGTTGACTCGGGTCGATGACCACGAGGCGCGATGGGGCCCGCCGCGCACTGCCGTTTCGGCTTCGTTCGCCTTACAATATCGGCCGCGGAGTGGGACCGGAGGGGACACAAAGCGCATCGCCGGCCGTCGCTCCGCCCCTCAGTACACGAGCATTTTAAGGACCTGCCGACCAGCGGCGGTCGTCAATCGCAATCGCGGAGGAGAGCATATCGTGAAGATCCGTCACAATGCGTTCATCGTGTCGTTCGTTTCGATCGCCGTGCCCCTCGCGACGACGGCCATCTCCGCGGACAGCGCCGAGCACAAGCCCCACGGCGGGATGATCCGATTCCCGGACATCAGCGCGACGAGCATCGTCTTCGTGTATTCCAACGACCTGTGGCTCGTGCCGCGGGAGGGGGGCACGGCCACGCCGCTGGCGAGCCCGCCGGGCGGCGAGTTGCATCCAAAGTTCAGCCCGGACGGTGCGACGATCGCGTTCGTGGGCAACTACGAGGGCAACCGCGACGTGTACGTCATCCCCGCCGAGGGGGGCGAGGCGTTTCGCGTGACGCATCACCCGGGGTTGGAGCTGATCTGCGACTGGTCGCCGGCCGGGCGGATCATGTATTCGACCAGCGCCTTTGCGCCGCTGCGGCGCATGGAGCAACTCTACACGTCGTCTCCCGAGGGCGGGCTGCCGGAGAAGATGCCGGTGCCGTACGGGGCCAACGCGGCGGTCAGCGCCGACGGCCAGTGGCTGGCGTACACGCCGCATCAACGCGATTTTCGCACCTGGAAGCGGTATCGCGGGGGCATGGCGACCGACATCTGGCTGCTGGGTCTGGCGACGCACGAGTCGAAAAAAATCACCGACTGGGAGGGGACCGACACGCTGCCGATGTGGCACGGCCAGACGATCTACTACCTCTCGGATCAGGGGCCGCAGCACCGGCTGAACATATGGGCGTACGACACCGAGACCGGCCGGCGCGAAAAAAAGACGGGCTATCGCGACTACGACGTGAAATGGCCGTCGATCGGTCCCGGCCCGACCGGCTCGGGGGAAATCGTCTTTCAACACGGCTCGGAGATACGCGTGCTCGATCTGGCTACCGGCGAGGTCCGGTCAGTGCCGATTCGCATCCCCGGCGATCGGCCGCGGCTGCGGGATCAGCGCGTCAAGGCAGGGGCGTTCATCGCCGGCGCGGACATCTCCTCGACGGGCAAGCGTGCGGTGTTCTCGGCGCGAGGAGACGTCTGGACGGCGCCGGCGAAGGAGGGCCCGGCGATCCATCTGACGCGAACGAGCGGGGCGGCGGAGCGCGACCCGACCTGGAGCCCCGACGGCCGGTGGATTGCCTACGTGTCGGACTCGACGGGCGAATACGAGGTCCATGTCGTGCAGTCGGACGGCAAATCGCCGGCGCGGCAGGTGACGAAAGACGGCAAGCGGTTCCGCTACCTTTCCGGGTGGTCGCCGGACTCGAAGTACGTGACGCTCAACGAGCCGGACGGATCGATGCACCTCTGCAACGTCGAAAGCGGCGCGACGACGCTGGTCGATACCGATCCATGGGCGCAACAGCTTCGGCCGACGTGGTCACAGGATTCGCGTTGGATCGCGTACAGCAAGCTGGGAGACAACCGGCAGGGGGCGATCTGGTTGTACGACGTCGCGTCGGGCCAGAAGCACCGGGTGACCGGCGGCGTTTTCAACGACACTTGGCCGACGTTTGATCGCGCCGGTAAGTACCTGTTCTTCGCCAGTAACCGCGACTATTCATCGCCGGTCTATGAGGACTGGGGCACGACCTGGGTCTACGCGGACACGGACCGGTTGTACGCCGCGACGCTTCGCGACGATGTGAAATCGCCGCTGGCGGCGAAGAGCGACGACGAGAGCTGGGACAAAAAGGACACGGACGACGCCGACGACAAGGATGACGCGGACGACAAGGGCGACGCCGACGACAAGGATGACAACGGGGACGAGGAAGACAAGGAAGACGGTGACGCGGAGGAGGCGGAAGACAAAGACGACGCGGACGAAGATGGCGATGACGACAAGAAAAAGGACAAGGAGGTCAAGCCCGTAAAAATCGACATCGAGGGCTTCGAGCGGCGGGCCGTTCAGTTGCCGGTCGACCGCGGCCGCTTCTCGGGCTTGAGCGTCAGCGACAAGGGGCATCTGGTGTATGTCCGCGACGCGCGGCGCGACGGGTCGGACAAGCCGCGCATCGAGATCCTCGATCTCGACGACGAAAAGGCGGAGAAGAAAGAGCCCAAGACGATCGTCAAGGACGCGGGCGAGTACGCGATGTCCGCCGACGGAAAAAAGCTGCTGGTCCGCAAGGACGACAAGACGTACGCGATCGTGGATGCCAAACCGGATCAGAAGCTGGACAAGCCGATGTCGCTCGGCGGGATGACGGCGACAGTCGATCCCCGTGCCGAGTGGCGGCAGATTTTCAACGAGGCCTGGCGGCTGCACCGCGACTTCTTTTACGTGCCCAACATGCACGGAGTGGACTGGGAGGCCATCCGCGCCCAATACGAGACGATGCTCGACGACTGCGTGAGCCGCGACGACGTGACCTACGTCATCGGCGAGATGATCTCGGAGCTGAACGTCGGCCACGCCTACGTTCGCGGGCGGGGCGACGTCGAGGACGAGCCGGACGTCAGCGTCGGCATGCTCGGCTGCGACTTCGCCCTGGACGGCGGCGCCTTTCGCATCACCAAGATTCACGAAGGCGCGCCGTGGGACGCCGACGCCCGCGGTCCGTTGAGCGAGCCGGGAGTCAATGTCAAAGCGGGCGACTACCTGCTGGCGGTCAACCGCGTGCCGCTGGATGCGTCGCTCGACCCCTGGGCGGCGCTGCAGGGGCTGGCGGACAGCGTCGTGACGCTGACGGTCAGCGAGAAGCCGGTGATCGACGACGATGCGCGCGACGTGGTCGTCAAGCTCATCGCCGACGAAGGCGACCTGCGCTACCGCGGATGGATCGAGCGCAACCGGGCATACGTTGCGGAGAAGACCGGCGGCCGCGTCGGTTACATCTATGTGCCCAACACCGGCGTCGACGGGCAGAACAACCTCGTGAGGCAGTACATGGGGCAGATCGAAAAGCCGGCGCTGATCATCGACGAGCGGTGGAACGGCGGCGGGCAGATTCCGACGCGGTTCATCGAGCTGCTCGACCGACCGGTGACCAATTACTGGGCCCGGCGCTACGGCATCGACTGGAAGTGGCCGCCGGACGCCCATCACGGACCGAAGTGCATGTTGATCAACGGGCTGGCCGGCTCGGGCGGCGATGCGTTCCCGGCGTATTTCAAACAGGCGGGGCTGGGCAAGCTGATCGGCACCAGGACCTGGGGCGGGCTCGTGGGCATCAGCGGCAATCCGCAGTTCATCGACGGCGGCTCGACGAACGTGCCGACCTTCGGCTATTACGAAGCCGACGGCACCTGGGGCATCGAGGGGCACGGCGTCGATCCGGACATCGAAGTCATCGACGACCCGGCGCTGATGATCGACGGCGGCGATCCGCAACTGGACGCGGCGATCGAACACCTGCTGGCGGAGCTGGAGCGAATTCCCTACCAACCGCCGAAGCGTCCCGCGCCGCCGGACCGCCGCGGCATGGGGATCGCGGACCAGGATCGTTAGAATCGCGGCGACTCTGTTGATTTCAGCGACGCCGCGACCATCATCTTCGACGCATTGCATCACACCAGAGGTGCCCGGGCGTCATGGCGCGATGCTGGATGCCGAACCGGCGTTCGCCCGCGGCGTTCGGTTGGAGAGTGAGCGATTGGAATGCGAAATCAAAGGCGGTCGCTTCATTCAAACGAAGTAATCGCGCCGCCAGTAGAGGTATAGCGCGAAACCCCACCAGCACAGCAGCGACACGACACCGGCAAGAACGATGGTCTGATTGAACATGTTGGGGTCGACAAGCGATTTGACCTGTTGCGCCATCTCACTGCCGCTCAGGTACGCCTCTCGGGTGTCTGCGCTCAGGAGAAACGCCAGCCGATCCAGCGTGAAAATGGCCGTGCCGGCGTAGAGAAGCCGGCATCCCCATTTGCGCCCGACGAGCAGACCTACCCCGATGCCCAGGAAAAGCAATCCGAAGAGACCGTTATGGCACACGGCGACTGCGCCGCTTCGCATGGCGCCGAATAATGGCACGGCAGACGTCATGGAGCCGAGCGACACGACGCCCGACAGGATGAACAGAATGCCGGCGCCCTTGATGGTGGAATTGCCCTTGCGCTGCGGTGTCGAGTCCGATACCTTGCCCGGGGCCGCCCATTCTCCTTGTTCAGATTTTTGAGCCCCGCAGTATCGGCACAAAATGGCCGCGTCCTGGATTTCCTCGGCACAGAACGGGCACCTCACGGTGAACTCCATTTCACGTCGGTCGCGGTGGGTTCCACTGCACCGGCCTTTTCCCGGCGGGCCCACGACATCATCTGTTTCAATATTCTACTTCGGCGATCCGCGACCGACGGAATGAGGATTCGATTATTTGCAGACCAGCCGCGCCGCCGGACCGCCGCGACATGGGGATCACGGACCAGGATCGGTCGTACCAGACCCTAACCACGGTACCTGCGCCGTCTCATCGTGCGGCGTCGAGAACGAACTCGTTTGTCAGACCGTTGACGATTTGGATCCGGCTCTCCGGCGGAATCGACATTCCAGCATCGCCCTCATAGAATCCTTGGGCTGTGCGTCATGAGGTTTAGATAGAAACCAGCGTCTGGAGCTTTGCGTTTGCGGACGACGTTCCAGACTATCGCGCAGACACTTTGGAGTTCTTCGACCGGTGCCGGTCCGCCGCGTTTGATTGCTTTGTATCGGTCGTCGTCCTTGAGGAGATTGAACGAGCCGCAGAGCCCATTCGTTCAGATCTTCGACGGCCCTTGATTGACATTAGCCCAACCGTCCTCGAAGCGTCTCCAGAAGTCGAGGCGTTGGCGGGTGCCTTCGTCGAAGCGAAGGTCGTTCCGCAAAGCAAGCCGGAAGACGCGCGGCATGTAGCGGCGGCCTTCGTGCACGATCTGGATGTGCTGGTCTCGTGGAATTTTCGGCACATTGCCAGTCTTCGGCGCGCTGAGAGGTTCAACGCAGTGGCGGTGCTTCAGGGCTATTCCAGGCCGCTGCGAATTGTCAGCCCCGCGGAGTTGCTCTATGACGAATGATAGAAAAGGACGCGAAAGCAAGATGCTCGATGAAGTACGCCGCTGGCGAAAGGAGGCCTACGATGCAGATCGGACGCTCGACGAAGCCACACGCCGAGCGCGCCTTGGAGAATTGGCCGCGCAATACGGCCTTTCGACCCGGCGACAAGGTCCGCATCGAAGTGAAGCAGGGCATCATGGATGAGGACATGCACCGATCGACCGACTTGAGCTGTCCTCCGGCTTGTGTCGCCAGGGCCGCGTGATCCGGCGAAGGAATTCTCGAAAGGCAGCAACAGGTTCGATTTCGCATGCCCGCGCCCACTGAATGAATTCACTCACGTCAACCCGTCGGTTTGCTGACTCACAGTTGTGTGGGTCTTTGGCGTTACTTTTCCCGGCGTTGGCGCAGGCTTCATTACCCTCAATTTGACGGTCCAACCCGACGGTTCCTTGCAGGGTACTGAAACTTTCAACGTGGGCGGCAACACCGTCACAGATCCCATATCAATGGTCAGAACGTGATCGCCGGTACGAGCGGAGGGGAGACCCACCGCATAATTACTTGCAGACCAGCCGCGCCGCCTTGCGCTTGCCGACCTGGATCAGCATGTCGCTCTCCGGGCGGATGCGACGGTGCGAGACGCCCGGCTATCCTGGGTCGGTCAACGGCTCGATCGGGGCGGCATATAATTCGCAATTACGGTTGCACATCGGGTGGCAAACGCGCGACGACGGCGTCCCAGACACGGTCCACTGTCTCGATCGCGGACTTGACCTGCTCAAGCGTCGGATCGGCAGGTCCGGGGTAGCGGAATCGAACCGCAAAAATCGTCAACGGCTCGACATCGTCATACAACTCTTGGAATGAAGAGTCAATCGATGCGCACTCATTGAGTAGCTGCTCGAGGTCGTGGATCTTTTCAAAGACTACGCCGTTGGCGGTCAAAAAGGCCTTGAGCAACTTCTCAACGGACTGCTGTGCGTGGAACGCGGCGGTATCCGTCAGTGGAGGGTCGGTCGTCAAAAGGAGTTTCGACGATTGCCGGTCGTTGTCGGCTTTTCTGAGCCACGCCGAGGCGGCCTGCAAATCAGGCGGCATATAGCAGTCTGCCTTTCCGCATCACGGTGTGTTCGAAATTGCTGCGACAGGCGGCCCGGTCCTCGAATTCCTGCCGGGTGTATACCTGAACGTCCTTGGCGATTCCCAGGCCACGAAGGGCTTTGTAAGCCAGCGCGTCGCGATCGTATGGATGCAAATCGCTCGCCGGAACGATAACGAGGATGTCAACGTCACTTGCGGGACCGGGTGTGCCGTAGGCATATGATCCGAATAGATAGATGGCACTTGGTTGAAATGCCTGGCGAAGTCGTTCAACGATTTCGACCAGTTTTGATTCAAGCTCATGCGGTTTCAGATTGGGCATTGCGATCCTTGCCGATCACGCCGACTATCTGGATCACAGCTATTATGACGACGTTTTTATTTCCAGACCAGCCGCGCCGCCTTGCGCTTACCGACCTGGATCAGCATGTCGCTCTCCGGGCGGATGCGGGCCTGGGGGTCGTCGACCTTTTCCTGGTTGACCGAGACGCCCCCGCCGGCGACCAGCCGCCGGCCCTCGCTGGTGGACGGGGCGAAGTCAATCGCCTTGAGCAGCTTCGGCAGCCAGATCGTGCCGTCCGCGTCGCACTGTGCCGCGTCCAGCCCCACCGACGGAATATCATCGCGCACGCCGCCTTCGCGCATCACTTTCTGCCACAGCGCCACTTCGGCGTCGGCCGTCGCCGCGTCGTAATACGTCGAGACGATCTCCCGGGCCAGCCGCACCTTGGCCTGCCGAGGATGCGTCTTCGACGGGTCGGTCAGCGTCGCGATCTCCGTGGACGATAGCTGCGTCACCAGCGCGTACCACTCCGGCATCAACTCATCGTCGATGCGCATCGTCTTGCCGAACATGTCCTTCGACGAGTCGGTCATCCCGATGTAGTTGCCGAGCGACTTGCTCATCTTCTCGACGCCGTCGGTCCCGCGAAGGATGGGCATGATGACGACCATCTGTCCGACTTTGCCGTACGCCGCCATCAGATCACGGCCGCAGAGGTTGTTGAACGTCTGGTCGGTGCCGCCGAGCTCGAGGTCGGCGTCGATCATGACCGAATCGTACGCCTGCATCAGCGGATACAGCAGTTCGCTCATGACGATCGGCGTCTCCTCGGCGATTCGCTTTCTGTAGCTGTCGCGCTGGAGCATCTGCTGCACGGTCATCTGCCCCATGAGCCGCAGCACCTCGAGGAGGTCGAGCCCGCCGAGCCACTCGCTGTTGTAACGAATCTCGAGCTTCTCCGGGCTGATGTCGAGAACGTGGCCCGCCTGTTGAAAATAGGTCTCGGCGTTTTTTTTGATCGTCGCCTCGTCGAGAATCGGCCGCGTTTTGGTACGCCCGGACGGGTCGCCGATCCGCGCCGTGAAATCGCCGATGATCAGGACGGCCCGATGGCCGCAGTCCTGAAACTGCCGCATCTTGCGCAGGACGACGCTGTGGCCGAGGTGGATGTCGGGGGCGGTGGGGTCCATGCCCAGCTTGACGCGAAGCGGCTTACCGGCGGCGCGGCTCGCCTCCAGCCGCCTGCGCAGCTCGTCTACGACGTAGACCGCCTCGCACCCGCGGGTCAGGACGACAAGCTGTTCTTCAACCGGCGGAAACATGGCGGCATTCTACGCGGCCTGACGGCCGATGTATGAAAGCAATTTGACGAACTCCGCCATCTCCATTCCGAGGTCGATCGTGACAATTTGGCGCAGCAGTCCCGGCGGGATGTCGCGGCCTCGGTGAACAGGGACGGTCGTCTTGCGCCCGTCTGGATGCACGAATCAATGATGGGACCCCCGCGATCGCACGTCCTCGAAACCGAGCTTTCGGAGAACCTGGATCAACCGTCGGGCGCTAATAACCGGGACGGTGCTCACGCCACGATCTCGAGGTCGCGCACTCCGATAAACGACGCGTGACGGGTGGGCCGCTCATCTTGAAGACAAAGCGCGGCGGCTTCCGCGATGTTTCTCATCGCTTCGGCGATCGAGTATCCATGGGAGCGGCATCCGCGAAGGGCGGGTACGGACACCAGATAAGTCCCGTCAGCATCCTGCTCGACCAACACCGGAAGGTGGTAGCGCGTGGGTGATCTTCGCTTGGCCATAGGCGAGAGCCTACCTACCACCGACTTGTTCGGCAACCCATCTGCGAGACAATCACCGGCCGTTCGACGGCTCGACCCGGCCGAAGCGCCGCTCCCGCCCGGCGAAGACCCGCAGCGCCGCGTCCAGCTCCTCCGGCCCGAAGTCCGGCCAGCACACGTCCGTCACCACCAATTCCGCGTAGCTGATCTGCCACAGGAGAAAGTTGCTCACCCGCATCTCGCCCGCCGTGCGGATGAGCAGGTCCGGGTCCGGCATCCCCGCGGTGTAGAGTGAATCGCTGACCATCGCCTCATTCACGTCAGCCGGCAAAAGCTCCCCGGCCGCCACCCGCCGGGCAATCGCCGCGATGGCATCGACCAACTCGGTCCGGCTGCTGTAGTTCAGCGCCAGGCACAGCGTCATGCCCCGGTTGTCCTTCGACAGCCGCGACGTTTCGTCCAGCTCCTGCAAGACCTCCACCGGCAGCCCCTCCCGCCGGCCGATCTGCGTGAAGCGGACGCCGTTCTCCATGATCCGCCCGCGCTCTTTCCTGAGATGCTCCACGTACAGCCGCATCAGGTGGTCCACCTCCGACGCCGGCCGCAGCCAGTTCTCCGTCGAGAAGCTGTACAGGGTGAGATAGCCGATGCCCAGTCGGGCGCAGCGCGTGACGATCTGGTGCACGCGCTCCGCGCCGGCCTCGTGGCCGCAGATCCGGGGCAGGCCGCGCTTCTGCGCCCAGCGGCCGTTGCCGTCCATGATGATGGCCGCGTGGCGCGGCAGGCGGTCGCGGGGGATGCCGAGTTGGGTGAGCGGGTCGATGGACGGGGCCGTGGGCATCAGCCGGCCGTCCTCTCCGCCGCCGGCGGCGCGCGAAAGCCCGCGGCGCCTGACGAGCGGCGGTGCAGGGTCGCCGTGCGTTCCGCACCGACGCTGACCAGCGTCACGGGCGTGGCCAGGTGCGCCTCGAGCCGGTCCAGATACGAGCGCGCCGCCGCCGGCAGCTCGCCATCGTCGCGAACGTCGCCGATCTCCTCGCGCCATCCCGGCAGCGTCTCGAAAACCGGCGCCACCTCGTCGAGTTCCGCCGCGGTGGCCGGCATCGATGAGAGCGGTTCGCCGCGGAGTCGATAGCCGGTGCAGATTTTCAATTCGTCGAAGGTGCTGAGGGTGTCGAGGTGCATGACGGCCAGTTGCGTGATGCCGGACAGGCCGATGGCGTAGCGCACGGCAAACGCGTCGAACCAGCCGCAACGGCGCGGTCGGCCGGTCGTCGTGCCGAATTCGTTGCCCCGTTGGCGAATCTTCTCGCCGACGGCGCCGGGGACTTCGGTGGGAAACGGCCCGCCGCCGACCCGCGTCGAATAGGCCTTGATCACGCCGATGTAGTCGCGGATCGCCCCCGGCGGGACGCCCGCGCCCGCCGCGGCGCCGGCCGCCGTGCAGGTGCTGCTGGTCACGAACGGAAACGTCCCGTGTGTCACGTCCAGCAGACTCCCCTGCGCGCCTTCAAAAAGGATGCGCCGCCCGTCGGCGACGGCCTGCATCAGGACCTGCGTCGTGTCGGCGACGAACGGCGCCAACGCCTCCGCGAGCGAAAGGAACTCATCGCCGATCGATCGTGCGTCCAGCGGCTCGCGGTCGTCGTAGAGCGCGGCGAAGACCTTGTTCTTTTCGTCCACGATCTCCGCCAGGCGCCGCCGCAGCGACGCCCCCTCGTAGAGATCGGCGACGCGCAGGGCCGACGACCGCCGCATCTTGTCGGCGTAGCACGGTCCGATGCCCTTGGCCGTCGTGCCGATCTTCCGATCGGGCGAGAGCTTCGCCTCGTCGAGGCGGTCCTGCTTCTTGTGGTACGACGTGACCAGCGATGCCCGGCGGGAGACCAGGAGATTGTCGCCGACCGGGATCCCGCGGCGTCGCAGGGCGTCGATTTCGCCGACGAGAATCTCCGGATCGACGGCGACGCCGGGCCCGATGACGTTGAGCACGCCGGGCCGCAGGATGCCGCTGGGAAGAAGATGGAGGGCGAAGCGATCGTCGCCGATGATCACGGTATGCCCGGCATTGGCCCCGCCGGCGAAGCGGACGACGACGTCGAAGTGCTCGGTGAGCAGATCGACGATCTTGCCCTTGCCCTCGTCGCCCCACTGAAGGCCGCAGATACAGGTATTACCCAGCGCTGAATAATCCACGAAAAGCGTGTCCGTTATCGTCCGCAGCCGGTCGGTCGGGCGGCCCGCCGGTGCGGGGCGGGACCGGACTTTTGGCGGTCCCTCGCCGGCTGCGTTCAGATCCGTCCTTATAACCACCGGCGCGGTCGGCGCAAAGCCGTGATCCGGTGATGATACGTCTTTGCGCCGACGGTGGTTCCGTGCCCGGTGGAGTCGTTATAATTGCCGCATGGCCGCCGAATTCGACATCGACGCGAAACTCCAGCCGCTGGTGGAGCGCATCGTCGCCAGCTACCAGGCCGATGCGCGCACCCGGCACATCGACCGCGGCCACCTGCCCAGCCAGAGCGACGTCTTGCGGATCATCGAACTGCTGATGGAAGTCTCGTATCCCGGCTATTTCGGCCGGCAGAACCTCAGCTCGCGAAACGTGACCTTTCACGTCGGCGACCTGCTGCCGCGCCTGGCGCAGCTCCTGCACAAGCAGATCTTCCGCGCCCTGTGCCATCAGAACGAATACGAGGGCCACTACGACCCCGACGGCCCCGACGAGCAGGCCCGTCCGTTCGATCGGGCGGCGCGGGACCACACATTGGCGCTGCTGGAGCGGATTCCCGACATCCGCGAGATGCTCGCCCACGACGTGCAGGCGGCGTACGACGGCGATCCGGCATCGGTCAATTGCGACGAGGTCATCCTCGCCTATCCCGGCCTCCTGGCGGTTACGCTCTATCGTTACGCCCACGAGCTGAACCTGATGGATATTCCGCTGATTCCGCGGACGATCACGGAGTGGACCCATCATCGCACCGGCATTGACATCCACCCCGGCGCGAAGATCGGCCGCAGCTTCTTCATCGATCACGGCACCGGCGTCGTCATCGGCGAGACGACCGAGATCGGCGACCACGTCAAGATTTACCAGGGAGTGACGCTCGGGGCGCTGTCGTTCCTGAAGGACGAGCGCGGCCGCATGGTCCGCGGCTACAAGCGGCATCCGACGGTCCGCGACCGCGTCACCATCTACGCCAACGCCATCATCCTCGGCGGCGACACGGTCCTCGGCGAGGGCTGCACCATCGGCGGCTCGACGTTTCTCACCTCCAGCGTCCCGGCCGGCTGCACGGTCACGACGACCTCGCCGGAGCTGAAAGTCCGCGCTGCCCGCGACACGCGCACCCCCGCCGCCGTCGATTTTCATATCTGACCCGGCAGATCCGATCGGTAGCAGTCGTGCGGCGGTCCAATCGGGCGAAGTTCCTCAAGACTGTCGATAACCGGGCCATGACCGGCCCGGCTCGGAGTTAATGATTCGCCCGGCACGCAGGTGATCAGTCGCCGCACCTGTCGTTCGTTTCGCGGCGCGTTAAGATCGCCCGCGCCGACGAACGAAAGGGATCGTTGCCATGAAAGCCGCCAGATACCACGAGACGGGATCGCCCGATGTCATTCGCTACGAGGACGTGCCCGACCCGCACCCGGCGGCCGGCGAGGTCGTCGTTCGCGTGCGGGCCGCGGCGCTGAACCGGCTGGACGTCTTCCTGCGGGCCGGCGCGGCGCCGATGCCGGGATGGACGCTGCCGCACACCGGCGGTTTCGACATCGCGGGCGAAGTGGAAGTCGTCGGCGCGGGCGTCGAGCGGGTTCATCGGGGCCAGAGTGTCGTCGTTGATGCGCGGGTGACCGGTCCGGCGGCGCGGGGCAAGTTGGACATCATCGGCACGGCCCGACCAGGCGGATTCGCCGAGAAGGTGCTCGCGCCGGCGCATTGCCTGCGGCCCAAACCGGAAGCGTACTCGTTCGAGGAGGCGGCGGCGTTCGGCTGCGTGTACCTGACGGCGTACCGCGGGCTGATCGAGTTCGCCGGCCTGCGCCCGGGCGAGGTCGCGCTGATCCACGCCGGCGGCAGCGGGGCGGGCACGGCGGCGATTCAGGTCGCCAAGGCCTGCGGCGCGACGGTCATCACCACGGCGGGCAGCGACGAAAAATGCGCCAAGGCCCGGGAGCTGGCCGGCGCGGACGTCGCCGTGAACTACAGGACGCAGGACTTCGGCACGATCGTCCGGGAGGCGACCGGCGGTCGCGGGGCGGACGTGGCGTTCGACCCCGTCTGGGGCTCGACGGCCCCGAAGACGCTCGATGCGCTGGCGATGGGCGCTCGGTGGATCGTGATCGGCATGGTCGGCGGACAGGAAGCGACGCTGACGGTGTCGAACCTGCTGTTTCGGGAGATCGCGATTCGCGGCGTCGTCGAGTTCTACGCCGATCGCGAGCAGATCGACAGGGCGTGGGAATTGGCGGCGCGGGGGCTGGTGCGGCCGATCGTCGCCCGGACCTGGCCGTTGGCGAAGCTGGCCGAGGCCCACGCCCAGATGGAGCGCGGCGATTTCTTCGGCAAGATCGTCGTCACGCCGTAGCGATCCCGCGCGTCATGATGCCGGCGGCGGCGCCGGCGCGGCGGCGGCGCCGGTCGGTCTGCCTGGCGAGCGCGCGTCCAACACGAACGCCACGAAAACCGGCAGCCACATGACGGCCAGTGCCCAATGCTCCAGATGCCAATGCGTGCCGATCTGGCCGGAGTATTCGGCATTCCAGTAAAAAACCTGCACCGGCACGACGGCGAGCCAAATCCATCGCGGCCGGCGGGCCATCATCGCCGGCACGAGTATCCAGGTGAAGTACCAGAAGTGTACGACGGGCGAGAGGACGATCAGCAGGGCGATCATGAATCGGGCATCGTCGATAATGTCCGCTGGACGAGCGAACCGCCAGATCGCGGCCAGCGCGAGAATCGCGATCGCCATGCCGTTGCGCGTGCTGGCGAAGGCGAGCGGGCTGAGCCACTCGTGAATCGGATTGTTGAACCGGTCGGCGGCGGGAAACCTGTAGAGCGTTTCGAACAGCTTTCCCCCGGCGTCGAGATACAGCGCATACCCGGCGACCACGACGATCGCGGCGATGACGACGGTCGCCCTGGATCGGCGGAGCATCAACGGGAACATGACGATGGGGGCGATCTTGCAGAGTATCGCCGCGCCCCAGAGGCCGCCGGCGCGAAGCCAGTGCGCCGATGACGCCGCCGCCAGGGCGCCGACGAGCGGCAGCAGCATGAGCGAGTCGTTGTGCCCCGCGTGGGCGAATGACGCCAGGACCAGCGGGCAGAGGGCGTAGGCGGCGAGGCGCACGGCGCCCTGATCGCGCCGCTTGAGAAAAACGGCGAGCGCCAGGCAGACGGCGAGGTCCAGGATCGTGTGCGCGACCTGCTGCGTCTTGACGGCGTCGCGCAGCGCGGCGAGCAGGCGAAACTCGAGCAGGGCCAGCGGCGGATAGATCGTCGTGTAGTGTTTCTTGTTGATCGCCTCCCAAATCGCGTCGCGATGCGACTCGAGCGCGGGGTCCTCGGGGCCGACGACAAACGGGTTGAAGCCCAGCCGCTGTACGCGCCCCTCCCAGACATAGCGATTGCAGTCGTTGTTCGGTTGCGCCCATAGGAGCGGCAGGCGCAGGATCACCGCCGCCAGGAAGATCGTTCGCCAGGAGGGAGGGCGAGTCCTAAATGCCCCGAGCAATAGGAGATAGCCGGCGCAGCCCGCCAGGTACAACGCCTGCCAGAGACGAACGCGGTGGACCGGCGTGCCGGCGACGTCGACGGCGCCTTCATAGACGTTCCCGAGGGCCCCGCCCCCGATCGCGAGGAGGCAGAGGAGCGACCACCCCGCGATGCGAAGGGTCGTCTGCGACGCAAGCGTGCGGGTCATCAGGACACTTTGCCCGATTCGGGCCGCGTCGTCGGCGCTAGGGCATGACGAATTCGTGCTGCGGGTGGCGAATCGTCAGTACCGGGCACGGGGCTTTGCGCACGACTTTCTCCGCGACGGAGCCGAGCAGCGCCTGGGTCAGCCCGCTGCGACCGTGGGTGCCCATGATAATGAGGTCGATCGACTTGTGCCGTGCGTATCGGATGATCTCCAAAAAGGGCCGCCCGAGCACGACCTCTTTGACGACGGCCCCGGACACGTCGTGCAGGTGCGTCTCGACGAAGCGATTCAGCTCCGAGCGGGAGCCCGAGACGAGTTCTTCCGGCGGCGGGCCGATGGGCAGACTGTTGGGCCCCAGGGCCATCCAGTATTGATACGCCTCGTCAACGACGTGCAAGACGTGAACTTCCGCGCGGTACGCCGCGGCGAAGCTCTTGACGTACAACATGCTGTGAATCGACAGGTCGGAGAAATCCGACGGAACCAGGATGCGCGACAGCTTGATCATCAGCCACCCGGTCGTGCCGCGACGCGGTCCTTCGTCATCGCGGCGATGGACGACGACAGCGTAAGCGACAACTCCGGAGGCGTAAACCCGCGCGCCGCGGGGCCGCGCCGAAGTCACAACCCGTGGCACGGGTCCGGGCGTTCGACTAGAATCACGCCCTGTAACGCTGAAGGACTTCCCCGCATGGAATTGACGGTTCTGGCCCCATCCATCGCTTCGCCCGGGCGCCGACTGCCTCCCTGGCTCAAGCGGCCGCTGCCGACGGGCGACGTCCTGCTTCAGACGCGGCGCATCGTCGAGGAAAGCGGCGTGGCCACGGTATGCGAAGAGGCGATGTGTCCGAACCTCGGCGAGTGCTGGTCGCACCGCCATGCGACGTTCATGATCCTCGGAGACAGGTGCACTCGGCGCTGCCGCTTCTGCGCCGTGACGACGGCGCGTCCCGATCGGCCGTCGCCGGACGAACCGCGGCGATTGGCCGCCGCCGTCGGGCGGCTGGGGCTGCGGCACGTGGTCATCACGTCGGTGGCCCGTGACGATCTGCCCGACGAGGGGGCGGGTCATTTCGCGCGGTGCGTTTGCGAGATCCGCGCCGAATCGCCGCAGTGCGCCGTCGAGGTGCTGCCGGCGGATTTTCACGCCAGGACCGATTGCCTGGAGACGCTGTGCGACGCGGGCCCGGACATCTATAACCACAATCAGGAAACGGTCGAACGGCTGTCGCCGCGCATCAGGCCGCAGGCGAATTACCGGCGGTCGCTCGCCGTGCTGGAGACGGTGCGGCGGCTGCGGCCCGACCTGTGGACGAAAAGCGGCCTGATGGTCGGGCTCGGCGAGACGCGGGCGGAACTGCGGCGGACGATGCGCGATCTTCGCGGCGTCGGCGTGAGCATCCTGACGGTGGGCCAGTATCTGCGCCCCTCGGCGCGTCATGCGGCGGTCGAGCGGTACTGGCCGCCGTCGGAGTTCGACGAGATCGCCGCCGAAGCGCGGGACATGGGTTTTACCAGCGTCGCGTCGGGGCCGTTCGTTCGATCCAGCTATAACGCGGCCGAGGTCTATCAGGCCATTGACCAGAGACGGGGAGCGTAGCGTGTCGAAGGACCTGTGCGAGGGCCTCCGCGGCAAGTTCATCGTCCTCGACGGCGTGGACGGCGCCGGCAAGGGCGAGCAGCGCGATCGCTTGACGCGGTGGCTGGCGGATCACGGGGTCGACGTCTTTCAGACGCGCGATCCCGGCGGTACGGAGATCGGCGATCGGATCCGCCACGTCTTGCTGGACTATGACCTCGCGCGGATGGACGTGCGGTGCGAGGCGCTGTTGTTCATGGCGTCGCGGGCCCAGCTTCTGGCCGAGGAGATTCGGCCGCGGCTGAGCGAGGGCCGCGCCTGCGTGGTGTGCGATCGATTCGTGTCGGCGACGTGCGCCTATCAGGGGGCCGCGGGGTTCGATCCTCGCCGCGTCATCGAACTGGCGAAGTTCGCCGTCGAGGATTGCTGGCCGCATTTGACGATTGTCCTCGACGTGGCGCCCGAGGAGGGCTTCGACCGGACGGGACACCGCGAGGCGCCGCGTCGCAAGCGCGCCGACGTCCACGGGCAGATTCGCCTGCTGCACGACGCCCACGCCGACGCGATGGAGTCCCGCCCCCTTTCGTTTCACCGCCGGGTCCGCGAGCTGTTTCTGGAATTGCCGACGTTTTATCCCGCGCCGATCGCCATCGTCGACGGGGCCGGCAGCAAGGACGACGTGCAGCGGCGCGTGATGGGGGCCCTTGAGCATGAATTTCTCTGAGATTCGCCATCAGGACGCCGGCATCACTCGGATCGACCGGGCTTTGAGCTCGGGCAGATTTCCGCACGCCCTGCTCTTCACCGGCCCGGCGGGCGTGGGGCGGGAGTTGGCAGCCGCCGCATCGGCGCGTCGGCTCCTGTGCGAGCGGCCGACCGGGCTCGACGGGTGCGGCGCCTGCGAGGACTGCACGCTGCTGGCCGCCGGGTCGCATCCGGACTATCACCGAATCTACCGCCTGCTCGCGAGGTTCCACTCGGAGAAAAGGGTCCGCGACCGCAAGGCCGTCGAGCTGAGCGTGGACGTCATCCGCGAGTTCGTCCTGGCCCCGGTCATGCTGCGTCCGTCGCGGGGCAGGGCGAAGGTCTTCGTGATCTGTGAAGCCGAGCGATTGAGCGAAAAGGCGCAAAACGCGCTGCTCAAGACGCTCGAGGAGCCGCCGCGGGATACTTTCGTGATCCTGATCTCGGCATCGCCCGACGCGATGTTCTCGACGACGCGGTCGCGGTGTTGCGAGGTCGCATTTCGTGCGTTGCCCGACGACTATGTCGCCGAGGAGATTCGGCGGCGAACGTCGCTGGGCGCTGCCGATGCTCGATTCGTGGCCAACCTGGCCCAGGGCAGTCTGGGAGCGGCGCTGGGGTATGCGGGGGCCGATCTGATGAACGGCGTTCGCGACGTGGCCCATGCCGTGCGGAAGGCGCAGCGCGATCCGCTGGCGTCGGGGCAATCACTCCTGGAAACCGCAAAGGGCATCGGCGAAGCGATGAAACGGGCCGGCGACGACGAGGGCGACACCAACGTCGCGCGAAACGGCCAACTGGTGACGATCGCCATCGTTGCGGCGCTGCTGCGCGACGTCGCGCGCGTCGCGGCCGGACTGCCTGCGGTCGCAACCTCCGCCGACTGGTTCGATGCAGCGGCGCTGGCGGGAAGCACGGACCAGCGCTCGATCGGCGCCGCGATCCGAAGCGTGGCCCGGGCGGAATACGAAATCCATGGCAACGTCAACGCCGGGCTCATCTTCGACGGTGTCGGCATCGCCCTGTCACGCGGGCTGCGCCCACTTGTTGAAGGGCAGATCGAGCGCGGCGGGCGGCGCCGGGCGAACTGACGGCCCGTTGGCGGCTCGGCGTGTCAAGGCGAACTACCCGAAGACGTGGGTCATCGCGTCGACGAGGTCGTGAATATGGCGGCCGACCATCCACATGGGCAAGATCATCAGGGTGACGCCGGCGACGACCAGGGCGGCGCCGGAGGCGGAAGGCAGTTGGGCGACGGACTTGAGGCGGCCCTCGAGATCGGCGCCGATTCGCGGGACCCATTCGCGCCGGAGGGAGTCGGTGGACTCGACGTGGATCGACGCATTACGGAGCGGGGCGAATCCACGAACGCAGACCGACAGCGACCCGTCGTCGGAGGTCCAGGCCCCGCCCTTCCAACGGCCGGCCAGGCCGAGACGGCGCAGCGACAGATTCAGCATCCGGACGCACTGGCGCACGGAGACATTGTAGACGACGAAACCGTCCAGGCGCCCGGGGAGCAACCTGACAAACAGCGCGACGGCCAGCAGGAGCCCAAGGGTCAGCCACAGATACAGGCCGGCGCGAATAAAATCCGGCACGGGCCATATCAGGACGGGAAGCAGAACGCTGGTCAGGGCGAGGAAATCCGCCCGGCTGGTCATCAGGAACGGGCGGGCATGACTGTTGACCAGGCCGAGTATCAGAAAGTAGACGGCCAGCGGCCCGACGTTGCCGACGAGCATGAGCACATCAACGACCTCGTATCCTTCATTCACGGCGCACGCCTTACCACGACGGGTCAGGTCTGGGCTTCGGAATCCGCATCATCGAGGCGGTCCAGGTGATCGCCGACGTCGGCGACCTTGCGATATCCGAGGTATTTTATGACCTCGAGGACCTCGGTCCAACTGGGAAACGGTTTTTTGTTCGACCGTTTGTATTCGTCCATGGCCATGACGAATTCGAATTGCTCGTCACTGAGCTGCCCCTCTTCGGCGCTGCGGCGGGTCTCGGGTCGGCGGCGCCCCGGACCACGACGACGCTCCAGGCCGCCGCGGCGGTCCACGACGCAGACCCGGCGTTCTTCCTGGGTCCGACGCTCGACCGCTTTTTCCTGATTCACGGTTTGCCGGTCCTTTCCTTGCGACCGCCCCCGGGAAGCGCCCCCATCGGGGACGGGCAGGTTTTGGCCGAGGAACCAGGCGAGGGGCGCCGCTGAATGCTTATCGGCTAGACGTCCTCGTCATCATCGAAATCTTCGTCGTCGAATTCATCGTCGTCATCGTCGTCATCCTCGTCGTCGTCTTCGAGATCCTCGGGGCCGTCATCGTCTTCTTCGTCTTCGATTTCGTCGTCGAATTCCTCGCTGTCGTCCGATTCGGCGAATTTCTCGTCTTCATCTGCGCGAGCGGCCAGTAACTCCGACGCGCTGAGCAGTTTCGTCGAGGGAACCAATACGGCGACTCCGCAGCCCGGTGACAGGCCGATATCCGACTCCACTCTCGCCGGAATATCCCGCCGGGCCAGGTATCCGGCGGCGCCCCTGGCCTGCCTGGCAGTTCGGGCAAACATCACCTCGACAAAACGGTCCCCGGCATCCACTCGCTCGACCATTTCCGACGAGCCCTGCGTTTCGTCCGACATGTCCGTCGACTCCTCAATCATGAAGCGCGCCACCTTCATGCGACCGCCCTCAATGTCGGTCGTTGTATCGTCTTGACACCGCCGCGCCGGCGGTCGCGTCCGAGATTCGCCCGAACGCATCCGCGCATCGCCGGGGCGACGCGCGTCGTGGCGGACGCCGCGGCGATCAGGCGCCGCGATCACGGAGAAAGAAATTGTCCGGTTTGTCCGAAGCCAATGTCAAGCGGTTTCCATGGCGGCGGGTCCAGGGGGCGGGCCCCCGACAGACCCCCCCAAGAAAAACCCCGGTCCACGCGGGTGAACCGGGGTCATCGTGGTCCTTTTTGAAGTCCATTCGGCAATTCGCCCGGCTCGACCGGGCGGCGACCGATTAGCGGTCGGGCAAGATGGGCAACAGCGCCTCGGTTTCCTCACCCGTTTCGCGGGAAAAGATGTCTCTGCGGGCCTCCGACGACAGGACGCCAATGGCAAACTCCGCTTCCAGCGCCTTGTCGATGCGGTTCTTAACGTCGGCCAGATGCGCCTCGGTCGAATCGTCCAAATCGGCGGACTTCAGTGCGCTGGTGATCTTCTCGGACAGCCGCGACAGGGCCAATCGGGAGATGGCGTTGGCGTCGGCCGGGACGATCGTTCCGGGCTCGCTCAGGATCAGATTGGTCAGCAGGCGCACATGGTTTCTTTGCAGGTTTCGGCGGAAGCTGTGGATGAACGGCTTGCGGTCCGTCCCCTTCCGGTCACCTTCGTCGAGTTCGGACCAGATGGCCCCCGTGATGCCGTTGATGTGCTCGGCCAGGGTGAAGATGTCGTCACCTTCCGGCACCTGCACCTGGTTGTCGTGAACGCGGGCGATGGTGAACGGGTTCATCATCGTAAAGAGAACCCAGTACTGGTTCGACGCCACGAAGTCGTGGATGTTGAAATCGACAAAGAGGTCGAACTCGTCCGAGTCCCAGTGCCAGTGCCGTCCCGCCGCCAGGTGGCTGAGCAGCTTGGGGTCGATGTCGTAGGAATCCTCGTCGAAGACGTTTTCGCAGACGAACTCGAGTGCTTCGCGCTGCTTTTCGGCGCTGACCACCTGCACGGGCGTGCGGGCGTCGGGGTCGCCCTTGTGATCGCGGTTACGAATCTGGCCGCCGACGAACCGCGCGACGAAATTCGCCACGCGGGCCCGCTCCATCATCACGCGGCTGAATGAGTTTCGCAGCCGCGTGTAGGATTCTCCGTCCTTGACCGCCCAATCGGCCATGCCTTCCAGCAAGCCGTCGACCAGTTCGATCTGGCGGTCGGCGTAATTGACGACGTCTCGGCCCATGTCGAATCGGTTGGTCAGGGGGTCCGGCGAGATGACGCCGAAGGTGTCCTCGTCGGTGGCGTAATCCAGGCCGGCGTCGGCCACCCGGCCGGCAATCGACTTGAGCATGTCCTCTTCACTCTTGTGGGGCTTCTCCACCGGGCGGTAGCCGAATTCGATGGCCCAGTAGTCGTACGGACCGATGGAACGGGTCGTGTAGGAGCCCTGCTCCTCGCCGCGCGGGCAGACGATGGCGGGGTTGTAGTCCATGACCGACCCGACGTTGCCGTCGTCGGCCTGAGTGTGCGCCTCGACTTCCTTCATGGGCAGCCAGGTGCTGGCCTTGAAATTGTGCCGCAGGCCGAGGCAGTGACCGACCTCGTGCATGACGACTTCTTTGATGATCTGACCGATGAACTCGTCGTCATCGCGGGCCAGGCCCTGGGCCTCCAGGGCGACGCCGGCGAACTGCATCTGCTGGGCCATTCCCGCGGCGCACTCGCAAACGGGCCGGCCGGACCGATACATGTGGTTCATCAGGTTGCGGCGGAATTCGTCCTCGGGGTCGTCGCGCAGGCGGACGTTCGGCAGGAGATTCTGGATCGGCGAACGATAGCGCCACTCGGGATGCGCCGCGAAAAAGCTGTCCATGAATGGATCGTACGGCCGCCAGGCCTCGTCGCCGCCGGTCATCCGCTGGAAGTCCATGAGGTAGTAGCGAACCATCGAATCGTCGAAGACGATGTCGGCGTCGAATATCTGGCCGGTCTGGGGATGGTCGCGGGACGGACCCATGGCAAAGCCCCGGCCGGTGACGATCCAGCGGAAGAAGTTGTAGCGGACGTCTTCGGGATCGAGGTCCTTGGTATCCGGGTCGTAGTCTTCCTGCTGCTTCACTTCGATGGCGTCGAGGAAGCCGCACTTCTCGAAGGCCCTGTTCCATTCGAGGATGCCCTCCTTGACCCAGCGGCGATACTCAAGGGGAACCGTCTTTTCAATGTACCAGACGATGGGGTGCTTGGGGGCGCTGAGCTTCAGCGACGGATCGCGCTTTTCCAGTTGCCATCGGTTGATGTAGCGATCGAACAGCGTGCGCGCCTTGTGATCCTTGGTCCAATCCATGCGCACGGTCATGAAATATCCAACGCGATCGTCGGCGACGCGCGGCTTATAGCCCTTGGCCGATTCGGGGATCCTGGAAAGACTGTAGTGGAACAGCACGCGCCGGCCCTCGCCCTTGCGCATCATGGCGAGATCGGCCGTCAGCTCGACGTTGTGCGGAAAGGCCTTGTAATCGGCCCACTTGCTGACCGCCGGATTGATCGAACCCAACCCCCATTCGCCTATGCCGGCGAAGTCGTTCTTGAAGACGTCATCGAGATCGACCAGAAGGTCGCCGTTCTTGACCGTCACGATGTTGAACGTCTTGAGGATGATGTCGCTGCCGTAGCTGCGCTTGATCACGTCGGCGACCGGCTTGTCACCGCCTTCGACGTATCGAGGGTCGTAGCGCATCAGCACCAGCTTCTTGTCCATGCGCTCCAGATAGGCGAGAAAATGATCCAACTGGAAGCCCGTTGCGATGGGGCCGCCGGACATGCTGGTGGCGATCAGGAATTTCTGCCCGATCATGGCGGCGGGAATCTGTGCCCGAAGCGAATCGGATTTCTTGTTGTACCAGAGCGACAAGAACGGCTTCTCGGCTGCCGGCACTTCCTTGTAGTCCTTCATGGCCTCGTCGAAGGGCGGAAACTCCGGCTTTTCCTTGGGCGACGCGGCGCCCGGCGGCATGGTCGGCTTGGCGGTTTTCGCTTCGTCGGCCAGCGCGGTTGGTGCGATCAGGGCGGCGACCGCCAACATCGACGGCATCAGACGGAATTTGCGGGCATGGACCATTTCAAAGACTCCTGAAGGGCCGGGGCTTCGGCCGATCATGCGGCGGCAACCCCGTCAATTCGATGGTGGACATCACGCGATCCAAAGACTAATACGCACGGCCCCCCCGTAGGATTTCGCCATTATAGACGAATCTCAATTGGAGATGCGCTCACCTATTCCAGACGTAATTCCTCGCCAGCGCTTTCGGTTCGATTGCTATCGGCGACGATCCGGGCGTCCCGTCAACGCGATCGGTGCCCGGGATGCGGGTCTCGGATTCGTCGCCGCCGGCTTGCCGCGCTTGTGATTTTCTGAAATTGCAGCATTGATAGACGCGGTGACCGCCCCACTCGAAGGACGGGTTCGGGGGGAGGCGTCAGTTGATGGCGCAAATATTGCGGCATTCAGGATTTGCGCTGTGGCGGCCGGTCGGCCCGATCACCGCGAACCGGTCCGATCCCGGGTCGAGACACAACCCGAAAACGAGCCGGGACTCTGGGACCCGCGATTTGACACCGAAAAATGGCCGTGCTACGTTCCCGCGCTCGCTCCAAGAGAAATGGGGGGCGGATTCTTATCATTCAGAGCCCGCGCCGCCGAACCGATATACGCGGAGATTCTCGGTCGCTGAAGAGGCAGGCGGCGCATGGCGCGCCACAGTCGTTTATAAGATACTGATATCGAAAGAGTTGCGCCGATATGGCGAAAAGCGTCGTCAACAAAAAGGCCAAACGCGCGTCCAGCCCTGCCGGGCGAAACGGGGCGGACCTGGTCATCGTCGAGTCCCCGGCGAAAGCCAAGACCATCAACAAATATCTCGGTAGCGGCTATGTGGTGCGGGCATCCAAGGGGCACGTCCGCGATCTGCCGCCGCATCGTTACGGGATCGACCCCGGCCGCAACTTCGAGCCGGAGTATGAAATCCTCGGCGGCCAGAAAAAAACGATCGACGAGCTAGGGCGTCTGGCCCGCGACGCGCAATACGTCTATCTCGCGACCGACCTGGACCGTGAAGGCGAAGCCATCGCCTGGCACCTGGCGGAGGCGCTGCAGCTTCCGCCGGACAAGATTCGGCGCGTCATCTTCAACTCCATCACCAAGCGCGCGATCATCGAGGCCTTTGCCCATCCGCACGACATCGACATGGCCAAGGTGGACGCGCAGCAGGCGCGGCGGGTCCTCGATCGAATCGTCGGCTACGAGTTGTCGCCGTTGCTGTGGAAAAAGGTGGCCAAGGGTCTGTCGGCCGGGCGCGTGCAGTCGGTGGCCGTGCGCTTGATCGTCAATCGCGAGGAGGAGATTGTCGCGTTCGAGCCGCAGGAGAGCTGGATCGTCTCGGCGATCTTGGCGCACAACGGCGCCCAGGCCGATGCGCTGCACGGCCCCTGGAGCGCGTTTCGCGCCGGCAGCGCCGGTTCCGCTCCCCCGACGCAAAAGGAGCGCCTGTCCTGGCTGGCGGACCATCATTGCTTCGAAGCGTCTCTCGTGGAGGTGGACGGCGAACCTTTCAAGCCGCAGGGGTCGCTTTCGGGGAATGCGGACCGGCAGCGCATATTTTCCAGCGCCGTCGAGGCCGTTCGGCCGATCGTCGAGTCGCTGGGCTATCAGGTCGACCGCGTCTCGAGCCGGAAATGGGACGAATACGCGCATCTGAATCTCGCGAACATCGAACTCGTCGGGCAGACACGGACCGCTTCGGCGCCGACCTTCGTTGTGTCGTCGATCGACACGAAGCGCTCGCGCACCCGGCCGCCGGCGCCGTTCACCACCGCGACCCTACAGCAGGCCGCTGCCAATCAGCTCGGATTCCCGACGTCGAAGACGATGAAGGTCGCCCAGGCGCTTTACGAGGGCATCGACATCAAGACCGGCGAGGGCAGCGTCGGTTTGATTACCTACATGCGAACCGATTCGACGAATCTGTCGCCGGAATCGATCGACGCCGTCCGCGCCTACATCGGGGCGAACTTCGGGGATCGGTATCTGCCCGCGAGCCCCAATCAATTCGGAAAAAGCAAGCAGGCACAAGAGGCCCACGAGGCGATCCGGCCCACGGAAGTGACGCGCACGCCGCAGGAGATGCGCGGCCACATGACGGGGGAGCAGCTTAAGCTCTACACCCTGATCTGGAACCGGTTCGCCGCGTGTCAGATGACGCCGGCGGAATGGGACTCGACGACGGTTCTCCTGACCGCCGAGACGTCGGCCGGGCGGACGACGTTCAGGGCGACCGGGCGCGTTCTGGCGTTCGACGGTTTTTACCGGGTCGTCGGCGTGCCGAAGAGCAGCGACGATCAGTTGCTGCCCGCCCTGAAAAAGGGGCAGCCGGCGCGCGTCGTCGATCTCGAACCCCGGCAGAAGTTCACTTCGCCGCCGCCGCGGTTCAACGAGGCGTCGCTGGTCAAGACGCTCGAGGCCGAAGGCATCGGCCGGCCCAGCACCTACGCCGCGATCATCAAGACCATTCAGGATCGAGGATACGTCGAGCAGCAGGACCGCAAATTCCATCCGACGCCGCGAGGACAGGTCGTGACCGCCAAGCTCGTCGAGCACTTCCCGAAGATCATGGACGTCCGCTTCACCAGCCACATCGAGGAAGACCTCGACAAGATTGAAGAGGGGCAGATGGAGTGGCACGACGTCCTGCACGAATTCTATGACCCGTTCAAGGAGTCGTTGGGGAGGGCGCACGAGGAGATGGACGCCGTCCGCGCCGAGCCCAGCGAGTATACCTGTTCGACGTGCGGCAAGCCGATGGTCTATCGCCTCGGCAAGAACGGGCGGTTCCTGTCGTGCACGGGTTATCCCGAGTGCACCGAAACGCGCGACGTGGACCGCGACGGAAAGCTGGTGGTCCCGACCCACGGCGAGGACCCGTGCGAGCTGTGCGGCAAACCGATGGTCCTGCGCAAAAGCCGGATGGGCCCGTTCCTGGGGTGCAGCGGCTATCCCGAATGTTCCAATACCAAGCCGTGCGACGAGGCCGGAAAGCCGCTGAAGAAGGTCCGCGCCGAGGACATCACCGAGTCGTGCCCGGACTGCGGGGCGGCGATGGGCGTGAAATGGAGCCGGGGGCGATCGTTTCTCGGTTGCTCGAAGTACCCCGAATGCAAGGCGACGCGGCCGATGCCCGAGGGCGTCTACGTTGAAAAGCCCAAGCCCGAGGACGCGGGCGTTCGCTGCGACCGGTGCGGCCGGCCGATGGTGATTCGCAAGAGCCGCCGCGGGCCGTTCCTGTCGTGTTCGGGTTTTCCGCGCTGCCGCAACGCGATGCCGACCGACAAGATCGACGAGCTGAAGAAAAAAGAGGCGGCGGGCGAAATTCCCGATGCCCCGCCGGCCAACGGCAACGGCCAGGCGAACGGCAAGGCCGGGTCGTCGCGCGGCGCTGCCGCCAAAGGCCGGGGCAAGCGGATGACCAAGGAGGAGATCGCCGCGCTGGGACCGGCGCCGGTGGGCTTCGCATGGACCAGCACGGGCAAGCCGGTGGTCGAGACGTGGCCCGACCGGCCGCTGGGGTGTTTCCAGTGCGGCGGGGAGATGACGCTGCGCAACGGTCGCTTCGGGCCGTTCTTCAGTTGTGCGAAATGCCGGGCGGCGGCGAACATGCGCGGCGAGGCCAAGAAGCGGGCCGAGGCCGAAGCGCCGCAGCCGGAGCGGGCCAAGCCGATCGACACCGACGTCAAGTGCCCCGATTGCGGGTCGAAGATGCTGCTGCGCATGGGGCGGACGGGCCGGTTCCTCGGTTGCAGCGGCTACCCCAAGTGCAAGAAAACTCTCGAAGCCCCCGCCAGTCTCCTCCGCGAAGCCGCCGCCGAAATGGCGGAAGCCAAAGGATAATCTGGGTGCTCGGGTGCCCCATCCCCTTTGGGGGTGGGGGACGGATCGCTCGTGCGAGAATCCCTTCTCGCACGTCCCGCCGGGAGGGCGACGGCTCCCGCCGAGCCGAACGTCGCGCAGCATCGCTCGTGCGAGCGTCCCTACACGTATGTGTTTGGCGTGCACCAGCATGATGGCGAGGTCGGAGGTTGCGGGGGAGCGCCGGGAGGTGACAGGGGCGTTGCCCCTGCCTATTGACTTTCATCCCTTCGGGCTGGTGTGTTGGCGAGGTGGTTATTCATACAGGGGCGTTGCCCCTGCCTATTGACTTTCAGCCCTTCGGGCTGGGGGAGTCGCGCCGTGTCCTTCAGCCCTTCGGGCTGGGCGTCAGCGTGTCCTTCAGCCCGGAGGGCTGAGCGTCAGCGTGTCCTTCAGCCCGGAGGGCTGGGCGTCAGCGTGTCCTTCAGCCCGGAGGGCTGAGCGTCAGTAGCCGGCGGCACAGCGCAGCGTCGCCGCCGGTCGCGGGGGCATCCTCTCTATCCACCGACCCCGCAGGGGTCGAACACGCCGCGGGATGGCGCTGTTGGTGCGAGTCCCGGCGCGCTGCGGATGCGAGCATCCTTTCTCGCACCCGCCATGCGGGGAATCCCATCCCCCGTGGTCTCTTCGCCGGCACAACGGCGAACCTGGGAAGAGATTCCCATGAAAGTACATGCGAGAACGGATTCTCGCACGAGCGGTTCGCAACCTTCCGGAACGCCGAGCAAGAACATATCATCGAGCATGAATTCTGCCCGGAGAGAAAAAGCCCCAACCGCGGCCAACAAACCGAATCGACCCAGATTGCTTGACCCTTGCAGACCGAACTCGAATTTCAGGAAAGTTTGGGCAAATTCAACTTTTCGCGTCCTCCTTGAGTTTTTCAGCTTCGCTCCGAACCCTTCGATGTCTGGCCTCCGCGGCGTCGCGGCCGAAAAAGTTTTGCAATTTTTTCCGGTCCCTTGGGGCGACTGGCGGCGGGCGGCGAGAAATGCTATCAATATGCATCGCGGAAGACGGGCAACGGGCCGATGACGTTTCGAGTGTCAGGGGTGTACCCCGGATAGCGCCGCGAACGCAAGTGACGACCGGCATTGAAAAAGAAGCACGCCTCATCCTTTCTCACGCGTCGGACTTTCATCGCGATGGCGCTCGCGATGTCGATCGCGGCGCTGACGGCGATCGCCGGTTGCGACATCTGGCGGCCGCCGGCGCCGACGCCGGAGGAACTGGACCGCGGGTTGGTCGTCCTCTATCCCGGCTCGCTGAACTCGGTCGTCGAGATGGCCGGATTCTATAACGGTCTTCGCGCCGGCGGGGTCGACCAGGCGGTCGAGATCATTCCCTGGTCCGGGCCCGATGAGCATTTCTACGTTCCGAACTTTCTTGAGCATAACCGAGATCGCTGGGTCGCCGAGGCGCGGCGCATCGCGGAATATTCGGCCGCCCACCCGGGAGCCCCGATCACGCTGCTGGGGTATTCCGGCGGGGCCCTGACCTGCATTCGGGTGGCCGAAGAGATGCCGCTGGGGACTGCCGTGGACTGCGTCATCATGATGAGCCCCGGCGTGTGGCGCTACTACGACCTGACCGCCATGCTGGAGAAAGTATCGCAGGGCGTCGTGGTCTACTGGTCGCCGAACGAACACTCCCTGAACTGGCTGATCAGTTGGGCCGGCACGGCGGATCAGGTCTTTACCGACCCCGCTAATTCGAGCGGATTCGCCACCGAGCACGAAAAGCTCCGCCAATACATGTGGGGTCCGGAGTTCGCCAGGTACGGCAACAACGGCGAACACTTCGAATACTACCTGTCGGTTCCCTGGATCGCGGAATTCGTCACGCCCTGGATCGCGCATGGACCCGCCGCCGTTGTGAGGCGCGTCGGAGGCGAGTATGGACCCGCTTCCTGACGGGCGCGGCTCGGAAAGGCGCAGCTCGGAAAGACGCGGGGGCGCACGCGATGGGAGGCGATTCTGTTACCGAGCGGGGAAGTCGCGGACGCAAAAGCCGATGAGGCCCGCCGTCCAGAAAACGATGCCGGTCGCGGTCATGGCGGCCATGTGGCCCCAGGGCCAGGCCGTGTCGCGCATGACGATCAGCGGCTCGTAGTAGTGCAGAAAGCTCGTGAACGCAATCGACTCGGCGGCCGGCCACATGGTCTTGAGGAAGTTCAGAACGAAGCCGTAAAATACGACGCCGAAGGCCACGGCGACGGCCAAGCCCCGCCGCGGCGCGACGGCTGACAGGGCCACGCTCAGCCCGGCGATGGCGACAAACGTCGTGCACAGGTTGGCGGCGGCTATGGCCATCCAATCGGTGCGAAAGTCGGCGACGCCGATGATGCGAATGCCGACGACGGCGCCGAGCCAGACCATCCAGCACAGCACGAGGCCCATCAGGAGGACCGCGATGCTGGTGGAGGCGTAGATCGCCGGGCGGGAAACGGGCAGGGTTGCCAGGAGGTCCATCGTCCCGCGGTCGATCTCGGCGGCGATCGATCCGCTGGCGGCGGTGAACGCAAAGGCCAGCAGCATGGCCCAGACCATCGGGTGGCTGAAGCCGACGCTGAGCATGCCCTCGGGCTTGGTGAGCAGGACGGCGTCGGAGCCGACGAGCGTGGAGACGAACTTCTGAATCCAGGGGACGTTCATCCAGACTTCGGCGTTTTCGCGGGGGATGGCGTCCATGGCGAAGTTAAACAGGATCAGGAACCCGAGGATTCCCGCGGCGGAAAAGATCCAGAGCCAGCGATAGTCACCGATGGTTCGGCGGACGAGCGGAAGGCAGATCATGACATGGCCTTTCCGGCGGCCTCGCCGTCGTCGCGGTAATATGCCGTGAACAGGTCCTCAAGATCGGGCGGGCCGACGGTCACGTCGAGCAGGTCCAGCCGAGACAGCCATGACACGAGCGCCGGGGCCTGGCCGGTCCAACTGATCGTGACGCCGTCGTCGTGCGACGCCTGCACATGCGCGCCGGCGGGAAGGGCAAGGGCCTCGGCGCCGCCGTTTCGCAGGCGCAGGCCGACGCGGCGGACCGCGCGGGCGCGAAGCTCGGAAATCGAGCTGTCCTCAATGATGCGTCCACCACGGATAATGGCCACCCGATCGCAGAGCAACTCGACTTCGCTCAGCGTGTGACTGGAGAACAGCACGGTCCGCCCCTCGGCGGCGACGCTCCGCAGCTCGTCGTAGAGGGTTTGCTGCACGAGGGGATCGAGCGCCGTCGTCGGCTCGTCGAGGATCAGCAGTTCGGGTCGGTGCATCAGGGCCTGGATCAGGCCGAGTTTCTGCTTCATGCCGCGCGAGTAATCGCGGATGCGGCGATCGAGGTCGAGGTCGAATCGTCTCTGCAATCGGCGGATCTCCGCCGCGGCGCCGTTGCCGCGTATCGCGTCGCAGAAGCGCAGAAGCTTGGCGCCGGTCATGCGTTCGTAGAATCGGACGTCGCCCGAGAGGTATCCGATGCGGCGGCGAATTTCGGTGGATTGCCGAAGGGCGTCGCGACCGAAGACGGCGGCCCGTCCGGCGGTGGGCTTGAGCAGGCCGACGAGGATGCGCATGGCAGTCGTTTTTCCGGCGCCGTTGGGCCCGAGGAAGCCGAAGATCGCGCCGGCGGGAATGCGAAGGTCGATGCCGGCCAGGGCGGTGACGTCGTCGTAGCGCTTGACGAGCCGGTGTGTTTCGATGACGTCCATTCGGCGTCATTGTAGCGCGAGCCGCCGGCGATCCAACAGCGCGGGCAAAATGAGAGGCGCTCGATCATGACGGTGAAGCGATGGCGACGACGTGCCGCCGCGCGCGCAACGATTTTCGCGGCGGTGGCGTTGCAGTGGCTCGCGGGCTGCGCGTCGCCCGACAACTGCTACGTCGTCAACGCGAAAATATGGACCGGCGATCCGGACCGTCCCTGGGCCACGACGTGCGCCGTCACAGACGGCAGGTTCTGCTATGTCGGAAGCAGCGAGGACTCGGCGGCAAAGTCCGCCGGCATCGATCCGCACGCGCGGGACGGCCGCCGGATTGACGCGGCCGGTGCGGTGATCATACCGGGCATCATCGATTCGCATCTGCACCTGGTCTCCGGCGGTTTGCAACTTGTGCGTCTCGACCTTCGCGACGTGCCGGATCGGTCGGCGTTCATCGAGGCGATTGCCGATCGGGCGCGTCGCACTCCGAAAGGCCAGTGGATTCTCGGCGGGCGATGGAGCACGGAGGGCTGGCCCGATCCGACGCAACCGACACGGTCTTGGATCGATTCGGTCACGCCGGATCATCCCGTCCTGCTGGAGCGCATGGACGGGCACGGCGCGCTGGCCAACGGCGTCGTCCTGCGGATGGCCGGCGTCGACGCCCACCGTCCGGCGGACCCGCCCGGCGGAGAAATCGAACGAGACGCCGACGGCGAGCCGACGGGAATCTTCAAAGATACGGCCATCAACTTGATCGCTCGCCTGGTACCGCCGCCGACGGACGAAGACCTGGACGCCGCTCTGGCCGCGGCGATGGTCGAGGCGAACCGGCATGGCATTACGACGGTTCATACCATGTCGCCGTACGACGAGCTGGCGGTCATCGATCGTGCCCGTGACGGCGGACGGCTGACGCTCCGCGTGCGCTATTACGTCAGCGAGGACGCCTGGAAGGACGACGTCGACCGGGCCGTGGCCCACCGCGACGACGCGTGGATCGACGTCTGCGGCATCAAGCAATACGCCGACGGCTCGATGGGCTCGCGAACGGCGCTGATGGCCGAGCCGTACAGCGACAATCCGCCGGGGCGAGCTGATTGGCGCGGGCTGGCCCGGCCGGCGCTGATCGGGCTTAGTCGGGAACCAGGCGAAGTCGGCCGCCGCGCCACGCCAATAGAGGAAATCTGCACGAACGCGAGGGCTACCGGTCTGTCACCGGCGGTACACGCCATCGGGGACCGGGCGAATCATATCGTGCTGGACATTTACGAGGGCGTCATTGCAACTGACCGCACGCCGAAATACAAATCGTTCGCATTTTCTCCGAGCGAAGGGTGGTCCGCGCAACCGGCAGCCCGCCAGCCGCGGCGGTTCGTGCGCCCGCGGATCGAACACGCGCAGCATCTTCTGCCCGGCGACATTCCGCGGTTTGCGCGGCTGGGCGTCGTGGCGTCGATGCAGCCGCTGCACAAGGCCGACGACGGGCGATACGTCGAGGCGGTCATCGGTCCCCTGCGCTGCACGACGAGCTACGCCTTTCGGTCGCTACTTGATGCCGGCGCGCCGCTGGCGTTCGGCAGCGACTGGCCGGTCGTCTCTCTCAACCCGTTTCGCGGCGTGCACGCGGCGGTGACGGCGCGGACATTGGATGGAGACATCTTCGTTCCCGAGCAGCGGATCAGCGTTGAAGAGGCGCTGAACGCCTACACGTCCGGTGGGGCCTTCGCGACGATGGAGGAGAACCGGCTCGGGCGGATCAAGCGGGAATACCTGGCTGATTTCGTCATTCTCGAAGATGACCCCTTCACCATGGACCCCGAGGAGCTGGTCCGCGTTCGCCTCCGCGCGACGTACGTGGCGGGACGGTGCGTGTGGTCGCGCGCCGACGGCGGCGTGGATGGCGCGAGCTCGGGGGGAATGAGAAGAGAGGGGTAACGCGATTACTCGCGCATCGCCTGAATGTGCTGCGGCGGCGGCAAATTGCGAATCTTTGTCGCCGGCACGCCCGACCAGTATTCACATTCGCCGATCTGCGTGAACGGCGAGACGACGCTGCCGGCCGCCACCATCGCCCCGCGCTTGATTCGCACGCCGCCGAAGATCGTCGAATTCGCCCCGATGACCACGTCGTCTTCGATGATGGTCTTGCGAATGGCGACCATGTCGGGCAACTGGCAGTGGCCGGCGATGTTGCAGCCGGAACCCAGGACGACGTTGCGGCCGATCTCGACGAGGTGCGGATCGAGGATGACCGGATCGGTGACGTAACAGGATCTTGATTTGGGACCGAAGATTGGGCCCATCAGCCAGCGCATGGGGGGAATGTTTGAAATGTGAAAGACGAGAAACGCGGGAAACGGCGCCTCGTAGCGGGCCTTGGTCAGAAGCGCCCTCAGGCAGGAATACAACAGTTGACGGCCGGCCGGGTGGCGCATGTTCGGCGGCTTGACGGTCGAATAAACGCCCGGCCTGGGAGTAGGGATCGGCAGGGCGAGGATCACCAGTTCGGCGACGTAGATCAAGTTGACGGCGATCACCCATCTGCCGAGGGCGATGCCCCATTTGACGTATCCCGACGCCGACGCGTCGACGAGACTTTCCGCGGGCCACCAGCCGCGCCAGGACGCCAGGGCCATAGCCAGAACGATGGAACTGGACCAGATAAAGACGCGTGTCAGCAGGTCGAGCGCCAGGAACCCCTGAAGGGACATGCAAGGGTCCGGCGGCTTGGCGTTTCGGTGAGCGAATGACGCGATCCGGGCGGCGGCCTTTTCGCGAAATACCTCGTCGGGAAGGTCGCCTTCGCGGCGATCGGCGCTGACGTCTCGTCCCAACGGCGCGGACTCGGTCGACCGACCGACGGTCGCGGATGACGGCTCGGTGCTGAGGGGGCTTGTGGGCATCATTCGGCACATTCAACGATACCGGAAAAAGGGTGAAACCCCCAAATCTCCGGTGTCACGACGAGGGTATCCCGAACGGCCTAGCGCGACTGCGCCGGCCATATCAAGTTCTGATCGCCCAACGGGTCGATCCGGTCGGCGAGCCAGCCGACGACCGGCCGCCGCAGTTTCCTTCGAAACGCGGCCTCCAGCGGATCGATTCGATCGGGCCGATCCGCCACGACGACGACATGCAGCACTTCGGCCGACTGGGCCATCACCAGTCGGGCCGAGACGACGAGGTTGCCATCGGGCCGCAGCGCCGTTTCGCCGACCAGGAGCAGGTCGACGCCGAGCTTGTCGCTGACGCGCCGCATCGCATCGGCCGATCCGCCGACGACCGCGACGACGTCGGCATCGGCGACGACCTCACGGAGCCGGGCCCGCTCGACGATCTTGTATCGACCGCTGCGTTGATACTCCTCCGCCGCGACGGCGGCCAGCGACTCGCACCAACCATCAAGCGCCGGCCGGCCGGTCGAGTTGCGAATCGGCAGGCACGCGACCGTGCCCTCGGCGGACGTCGGCGGCGACGCGGCGGGCGGCGGCGCGACCTGAAACTCCTCGGGCAGCGAGCGAAGCACGCGATCGGCGCGCGACGCGAGGCGCGCGGCGGCCTGGGTCAATGCCCCCGACTCGGCCCTTTCCGCCTGCGGATCGGCGAACGACGCGGATTCGACGAGACGGCCGAGCGAGTCCGGGGCCCGTTCGTCGTAGACGTTGAGTTCGAGCAGGATTTCGCGCGACGGGATCCCGCCCCACATCGACCCGCGACGGGCGGCGTAACGGATCAACAGCGTCAGGTCGGCCGGCGTCGCGTCCGCCGAGCCGATCGCGTCGAGTCCCAGTTCGGAAAATGCCCACAGCATCACCCGTTCGACCGCTTCGGCGCCGGGGCTGGCGCCGGTTTCCGCCACGACGATCGACAGGCGGCGCTCAAACCCCGCCGAGGTCCGCGGCCCGCCGTCGCCTTCATCCGCTGCTCGCGCTGGCCGCATCGTTCGCGCCGAGCGCGCCTCGGGCTCGTCGCAGGCGATCGCGCCGAAGATGGGCGCGATCAACCCGGGCACCGTGGCGAAGATCAGGCAGCGCCGATTCAATGGGGGACGGGCCATTTGGATCATGTCGGCGAAGCGGTCTCGCTGGTCGTCGTCGCTTCGACGTTTTTCTCGAATTTAACCGGACGAGGCGCGGGGAGCGAGCCCGGCTCGATGCGATTCGCCCGCATGGCGCGGGCGATGTCGTCGACGACGCGCTCGGCATATTCCTTGGCCGCCTTGGACCGGCTCGTCGTTCCCGCCTCGACCTGCGTATTGTAAGTCAGGAGGATCATCCCCGTTTCGACGTCCACCATGCGCACCCAGCCGCTGACATCGTGTCGGTCGCGGTCGTCACCGGTGGCGATGTTGGCCAGAATCTGGTGCAGGACGACGGCCTCGATGCCGAGACCACGGCCCCACTTGGCGACGGACCGCTCGTCGAGATAGCCGCTGCTGGTGAACGCTTCCTTGATGACGTCCTGAAGGTGGCCGCGCTCCACGACGGAAAAGCCGAGCGACACGAACTCGTTCGTGAAGAACTCCGACTCCGGAGACGGGCGGCCCTGGGCGTCGGCGAGGTTGATGATGGCGACGCGCTTGATGCGATGCACGTCGGCCGTGATGTGCACGCGCGAATCACCGCAACCGGCGATCGCCGCGGCCATTCCCGACAAGATCACAAACCGCCGGCCAGCTTGATTCATCCGCATCGTGTCATCCTCCGAGCGCCCGATGATGGCTTTCATAAGTGGCCGCCCGGCGTTTGTCAATCGACGGCGCCGGGACTCGGCGCGAGGGGCGGCGTACGGCGCGGTTGCAGCCACGGCCGCGACGCGGTTGAATGAGCGCGGGGGTTTCGGATGGACTTTCCATGTCCCATCGACCCGGAGCGCGTCATGTCGAAGTCGGACACGATTCTCGAATCCATGGACGAGGCCACCGCGGCACTCGTCGAGGCCGCCCACGCCTGCGCGACCCTGGCGAACATCGACGACGTCCTGCCGGTCCGCAACATGGGACAACTCTGGGCGCGGCTCGCGGCCGATCACGGCGAGCGCGACTGGATGCACTATTACCGCTGTGAGCGGGACGACGAAACGCCCGTGACGTTGCGGTTCGGCCAGTTCGCGGCGTACATCGAGCGCGTGGCCGAACTGCTGTCACGGAAATACGAGATCGCCGCCGGCGCCTCGCTCGCGACGTTGACGATCAATCAGCCGCTGACCGTCGCCGTCTATTTCGCCGCCTGGCGGATCGGGGCGCGGGTCGTGCCGGTCAACCCCGGCGAGACCGACGACCGCATCGGCTACATCGTGCGGAATTCCGGCGCGAAGCTGCTCCTCGCTCATCGATCAGTCCGCAAGGACTTCGCCGCGGTCGAGGCGGCGATCGGTCCCGACGTGCGGCGGGCGATGGTGACCGACGACCAAAACGGCGGCGCGATCGCCGCGGGCTGGCAGGATTTTGACGCGCTGCTCGCCGGGGTGCCGACGCGGCCCGTCGGCGCAGAGCCGCCCGACGTTTCCGAGGACGCCGAAGCGCTCGTCGTGTACACCTCCGGCACGACGGGCCATCCCAAGGGCGTCGTCCTGACGCAGCGGCAGATGCTGGCCGACGCCTACGCCATCAGCCAGTGGCACGGGATCGATCGACACACGATCATGATGAACGTCCTGCCGATCCACCACGTCAACGGCACCATCGTCACGCTCGTGACGCCCGCGTTCGCCGCTGCCGAGGTCGTCGTCAACAAGCGGTTCCGCAGCGGCGAATTTTGGCGCAAGGTCCAAAAGCACACGGTCCACATCGTCAGCGTCGTGCCGACGCTCTTGCAGTTCATTCTTGAAGCGGGCGAGCCCTATGACGCCCAAGCGATTTCTTCGTTTCGGCACATCATCTGCGGGGCCGGCCCGCTTTCCGTCGAGCTGGCCCGCGACTTTCAGGACCGCTACGGCGTGAAGATCATGCACGGCTACGGACTTTCCGAGACGGTGTGCTACTCATGCTTCCTGCCGACCGATCTGCCGTGGCACGAGCACTCGCGATGGATGCTGGCCCACGGGTTTCCGTCCATCGGCTGCCCCGTCGAGACCAACGAAATGGCGATCCACGACGAGAACGGACGGCCCCTTCCCGACGGGCAGCGCGGCGAGATCGTCATTCGCGGACACAATATCATGCGCGGCTACTACCACAATCCGCAGGCCAACGCCGACGCGTTTCGACACGGCTGGTTTCGCAGCGGCGACGAGGGCTTCAAACGGCGCGGCGACGACGGGCGCGATTATTATTTTATCACCGGCCGGCTAAAGGAGTTGATCATCCGCGGCGGCGTCAACATCTCGCCGTTCGAGATTGACGAAGTGCTGATGAGCATGCCGGGCGTCCGCGTGGGGCTGGCCGTGGGATTCGACAACCGCTACTACGGCGAGGAGGTCGGGGCCTACGTGCAGGTCGAAAAGGGCGGCCAGATCACCGAAGCGCAGGTGCTCGAATACTGCAAGAGCAAGCTGTCGGCATCGAAGTGCCCCAAGGTGGTCATCTTCGGCGACGACATCCCGGTGACCTCAACCGGCAAATATCAGCGCGGCAAGCTCAAGCCGCTCTACGAGCGGCACAAGGACACCCAGTTCAAGTAGAACACCCGGATAAAGCCCCTGGGAAATTCCTGGAGCTTGGGAGGTGGCGCTTTGCGCGGCGGCTGGTCATTCGCCGGACGTGCTGTCGTCGGTGCAAGACTCTGCGGGCGGAAGGGACGGCAATTTGCGGGCGCGGAGCCCCCAGATGGCGGCGCCGCCTCCACCGAAGCGGCGCGGCCGGCAGTCCTCGTAGCGAAGCTTCGCGGCAAACTCGACGCCGATCCGAAAGCGGCCGTCGCCGAGCGGCAAGCACCCGCGCACTGTGCACTGCACCCTGATGGGCCGGTCGCAGGCGGTCCGGTAGGCGACGTGGGCCGCCACGCCGATGGCCAGCGGTTGATCGTACTCCAGCGCGGCGCCGGTGGCGGAGATGTCGATCAAGTTGCACTCGACGTGGTCCGGCCTGCCCGGCCGTAGTTCGGGGGAGAAACAGACGCGAATGCCGCTATGACTTCGTCGGGTTGCGGAGCGATGGCCGCGGAGGGTCGTCGCGTCGTGACGGCTTCGCTCGGGGACGATCGCCGCCCCGGACAATTCTCCGTCGAAGAGTGGAATCGGATCGTCGGACAAGGTTGGCGGCCCCCCCGGAAAGCCCCGGCGCCGGTTGAAGTGTCGGCCCGATCGAGCTGCGACTTCCATTGCGTCCATTCGCGTCCCAGAAAAAGCGCCTCATCCCGGCAGCGAGGACGTCGCCGCGCGGCGCGCCGGGGAAAATGGGCCGGCGGGCGACATGCTGCTAGGATGGGCGGCGATGACGACACCGGGTCGTCGAAGGGAGTGGGACCTTGCCGTTCAGCGATTTGCAGTCGTTCGTGGCGGCGTTGGATTCGGCGGATCAGCTTCGGCGCGTCAGCGCAGAGGTCGATCCGGTGCTGGAGATCGCCGCCATCGCGGAGCGCATGAGCAAGTCGCCGTCCCCCGAGGGGCAGAGCGGCGCGCCGCCTACGGATCCCTTTCATGGCGGAACCGGCGGCCGTGCGCTGCTCTTCGAGCGGGTCAGGGGCAGCGACATCCCGGTGGCGATCAACTTGTTCGGCAGCTATGCCCGGATGCGGATGGCCCTGGGCTGCGAGGATTTCGAAGCGTTGGCGCAGCGCGTCGAAAAGCTGATCAAGCCGCAGCCGCCGACGTCGCTGGCGGCGAAGATCAAGATGCTTCCGGAGCTGGCGAAGATCGCGAGCTACGGCCCGAGGCACGTTCGCCGCGGCATCTGCCAGGAAATCGTCCACACCGACGACGCCGATCTGTCGTCACTGCCGATCATTCAGTGCTGGCCCCACGACGGCGGGGCGGACGAGGACGTAATCGTCGGTCGGCGGCGCGACGTCGATTCGCCGGACGGCGCCAGCGGCGCCGTTGCCGTCGGCGGGAATAGCGCCGCGGGTCCTCCGTTCGCCCGGTACATCACGATGGCGGGCGTCATCACCACCGCGCCCGACGGGTCGGAGCCGAATCTCGGCATGTATCGCATTCAGGTGACCGGGGCGACGACCGCCGTATTCCATTGCCACATGCACCACGACGGCGCGCGGCACCATCGCATGTGGGCGGCCGCCGGACGTGACATGCCGATCGCCCTGGCGCTGGGCGGCGAAAGCGTGTTGCCCTATGCGGCGACGTGCCCGCTGCCGCCGAACGTCAGCGAGCTGCTGTTCGCCGGGTTTCTCAACGACGGCGGCATCGCCGTCGTGCCCGCGAAGACCGTTCCGCTCGAAGTGCCCGCCAACGCGGAAATCGTCATCGAGGGATTCGTGAGCGCGACGCAGACGGCCCGCGAGGGTCCCTTTGGCGATCACACGGGCTTTTACAGTCTGGCGGACGAGTTTCCGACGATGCGCGTCACGGCGATCACGCACCGCGCCGAGCCGATCTATCCGACGACGATCGTCGGCCCGCCGCCCATGGAGGACTACTACATGGGCAAGGCGACGGAGCGCGTCTTCCTGCCGCTCTTGAGGATGCTGATCCCCGACGTGATCGATTACGACCTGCCGCGGTGGGGGGCGTTTCACAACTTCTGTTTCGTCAAGATTCGCAAGGAGTATCCCTACCAGGCGCGGAAGGTCGCCAGCAGCATCTGGGGCGCGGGGCAGATGATGTTCACGAAGTTCGTCGTCATCGTGGACGAGGACGTCGACGTTCACGACGAGCAGGCGGTCATGTTCGCCGTGGGCGCCAACGTCGATCCGCGGCGCGACACCTTCGTCGTGGACGGACCGATGGACATTCTCGACCACGCCGCGCCGCACGTCGCCGCCGGGAGTAAAATCGGCATCGACGCCACGCGCAAGATCGCCGGCGAGGGCGTCGTCCGCGATTGGCCGCTGCCGCTGATCATGAGCAACGAGGTCCGCCGGCTGGTGGAAGGCCGCTGGGGCGAATACGGGCTCGATCCATGAGCGATTCTCCACCAGGCGGCGAACAGCGGCCGTTCATCGAATTGGAGCCGGCCGTTTCGTCGTCCGCGCGGGCGGCGCCGGCTTCGCTGCCCGATGGCGTCACGCCGGAGATGCTCGACGCCCAGCGGACCGTCCCTTCCCAACCGGCGCACGTCTGTCCGACCTGCGATTACAACCTGACGGGCCTTTCGTCGCGGCGGTGCCCGGAGTGCGGCGAGGCGTTCACGCTGGCCGAGGCGCGGATGGCGGCCTTCGCGCTGAGCGAGCCGATGACGCGCTACGTTCGGCACCGGCGCTGGAACCGGTTCAAGCTCGTTCTGGGCGTTGGCCTGATGGCGGCTAGCTTCGTCGCCGTCAATTGGATCAGACCGCCGGCGACCCTCGTAGGCCCGCCGGTTTCACAGCTCACGCTGCCCGGCGTGGTGCTGCTGGCCATGATCTTCGTGATCGTCGTGGCGCTGGGCCTGTTCCGGGCGCTGTTCGAGATGTCGTGGTCCAATGCGCTGTTGGTTGCGGGGCTTTTCGTAGCGATGATCGCCTTCCTGATCATGTAATGGCCCGGCCGCGGGCTGACCACGACGATGCCTCTCCCGGTAATACCCGATTCCGTTCACGATCAAGCGGGTGATTCCGATGGCGTCAGTCCCGACCGCCCTGGCGCGAGCGGGCAATGAACATGGCGATATCCCGACCATTGACCTGGCCGTCGCCGTCGAGGTCCGATGCGCAGGTCGCCTCGGCGTCGCCGGACTGCTCGAGCAGTGCGGACACCAGGCCGGTCACGTCGTCGGCGTCGATTTCCCAGTCGCCATTGACGTCGCCGGCCAATCGGGTCGGACACAGGTCGCACGCATCGCCCTGCCCGTCCGGCTCGGCGTCCTGCTGATCGGCGTTGGCCACCAGCGGGCAGTTGTCGTCGACGTTGAGCACGCCGTCGCCGTCCACGTCGGTGATGTCGATGGCCCATAGCTCGCGGCCCGTGACGTGGTCGTTCGCCTGGAAATAGAGCAGACCGCCGCTTTTGGTCAGGTGCTTGGGGTTCGACGACGCCGGGCCCGGTGCGATGTCGGCGACGCGGATCGTCCCGGCCTCGGTGCCGTCGCTTTGCCACAGTTCCATTCCGAAGTCGGGGTCGAAGGCGGCGAACATGACCAACTCAAGCGGGAATATCTGCGTGATGAACTGCGGGATCGAGCTGTCCGACCCCGGCACGATGTCCCTGACTAGCTGCACCCCGCCGCCGCCGCTGACGGTCCGCCACAGTTCGTCGCCGTGATCGCCGTCGTTGGCGCTGAAATAAAGCACGTCGCCGACGGCCGCGAAGTTCCGCGGGTTCGAGCCCACCGGCCCCGGCCAAATGTCGGCAACCATGATCGTTCCCGCCGCGGCGCCGTCGCTCTTCCAGAGTTCGCGACCGTTCGCCCCATCGTCGGCGGAGAAATAGACGTAGTCCCCGGCGACGAGGGTCTCTTCGATCTCGCTGCTCTCGGGCCCGGAGCGGATGTCGAGGACCATCTGCGTCCCGGCCGCGGCGCCGTCGCTGCGCCAGAGTTCCTGTCCCGTCGTACCGTCGTCGGCGGTGAAGTACAGCCAGTCGGCGCCCGCTGCGAGATAGGAAGGCGACTGCGTGAATTGCGGCCACGGGTCGGCGACCATCACCGTGCCGGGCTCGGTGCCGTCGCTCTTCCACAGTTGGAATCCGCCGACCTGGCCGACGTACGCCTTGAAGTACAATTCGTTCTTGAACTTGGTGAGAAACTGCGGGTTCGACGGCAGCACCGGCTGGCCGAAGTCCTTGACGACGAACGTCCCAAGCGTCGTTCCGTCGGTTTGCGACAGGCGGCCGTGCTGATCGGCGTAGAAGACTTTCGTACCCACCCGTTTCAGATCGCGAGGCGTAAAAATGATCGGGTTGAGATTGACGGAGTTTGCTTCCGGCGTCCACTCGCCGACAGGCCAATCGTCGCCGGCTTCATTCGCATCGGACGGCAGGGTTTGTGCTGGCGTTACGACCACGGCAGACGAGCTGGCCTGGCTCTCGGGCACTTCAAACGTACCCGCCGGTGTTCCATCGCTGCGGTAAAGGGTGTATTTCCCCACGTCGTTCCGGGCAACGAACAGCAACGTGCCATTGAGGTCCGCCATCTCCTGCGGATCGCCGTGACCGATCTCGGGGCGCACGTCGTGAACCGCGACGGTGCCCTCCTCGAAGCCGTCGGTTTTCCAGAGTTGTAGGCCTTCGCCCTCGACGTACGGCTCGAAATAAATGTCATTCAGGAGTCTTTCAATTGCATTGAATTGGGTGCCATCCGGGCCAGGATGGATGTCTTTGATCAGTTGCGTGCCCTCTTCCGTGCCGTCGCTGCGCCAGAGTTCGAAACCATTTGTGAGGTCCGCCGCCAGTAGTATAAGAATGTCGCCCAACGTTTCGACAATGCTCGGCCATTGGTAATAGCATGACCCCCCGGGCAAACAAATGTCCCTGACCAGGACGGTCCCTTCTTGCGTGCCGTCGCTCTTGAAAAGTTCCCGGCCGAAATATAGTGAATAGGCGGTAAAGAAGAATTGGCCTCCCAACACCGTCAGCTCCCGCGGCTTTGAACCGTCGGCATGTCGAAGATTGCCGCCAAATGGGAGATAATAGACGACCGCTACGAGTTCTGTTCCCTCATTGGTGCCGTCGGTCCGCCATAGCTCGTCCAGGATGTTGTTGACTTCGGGCGTTTTTCCGCCCGCCGCGAAATAAAGTTTTCCGGCAAACGGGGTCAACTCCTTTGGATGCGTCACATAGGTCTGCGGCGGCGCCGCCATCAAGGCGGCGACCGACGCTGTGCCCTCCTGTGTGCCATTCGTCCTCCAGAGAGTCCGCCGCTCTGCGCCTTCGGGGGATGATGCGGCGGAGAAGTACACATGAGTGCCGGCCTCGGTGTACTCGCGTGGATAGGAACCTGTCGCGTCGGCGTTTTCCCACAGGTTTTTCAATAGAATCGTTCCAGATGCGCTGCCGTCGCTGCGCCAGGGTTCGACGCCGTGGACGCGGTCGTCGGCGTTGAAGTAAAGCAGCCCGGCACGGCTGGCGAAGTTGTACGGCTCGCCGTCGACGGGGCCCGCGACGACCTCGCCGACAAGCTCAGTGCCGACCTCCGTGCCGTCCGACTTCCACAGTTCGATGCCGCAGGTCCCGTCGTCGGCCGTGAAAAAGAGCATGTCGTTGTGCTCGACGAAGTGCGACGGCCCGGATCCCTCCGGCCCCGGCAGGATATCACTGACCAAAAGAGTTCCACCGACGGTACCGTCGGTGGCCCACACTTCCAGGCCGTGCACCCCGTCATCGAGAGCGAAAAACAACCTATCCCCGACGGGCAGCGATTCGCCGAATTGCGGCGCGGCCGACCCCGCAATCAGATCGACCAGCGGAACCGTGCCCGCCGTCGTGCCGTCGGTGATCCACAGCGTCTCGCCGCGCGTGCCGTCGTCCGCCACGAAAACCGCGCCGCTGCTCAATCGCGCGAGATCGTGAGGAAATGAACTCTCGCTACCGGGATAGATGTCCCGCAGCATAGTCGCTCCACCGAGCGTCCCGTCGCTGATCCACAATTCAACCCCCTGCGGCCCGTCACCGGCGAAAAGAAATCGGCCCGCGTCAAATTCGAGATAATTCACCAGGACTTCGGTATCGACCGCGCTTTCGCTGCTGACGGTCCTGAGGTCGCGAACCAGCGCCGGCTGCGCCGCGTTGGTAGACTCAGTCCAGTGACCGATGAGGCCGATCCAGCACAGAAGCGCCGCGGTAGCAAGGAATGATCGGCGAGTCATTTCCTGCTCCTTTGCATTGGGACGGTCTGCCATCGCGGCAAAGGCGCGTCAGCATCGGCCTGGAGATTTGCGCCACCCAGGATGAGCGGCTCCGGGTTGCAATCAAACCGGCCGAACGTGCCGCGGGCATCCGTCTCGTTGTAGCTCGGATCGTGTTCGAAGTATGTCCCATCCCCGAAATCTGCGAAGTTCCAGTGCCCGTCGGCGTACATTGCATTGAAGAACCCGAGCTTGCCGTGGTAACCGGTGAGTTCGCCGTGTTCGAGAATCCCCCATGTGTCATTCGTAAACAGCGTCTGATAGGCGCGGGCTTCAAAGAATGCGAGCGTCTGCGATGGAACGGGAACGAGATTCCCGGCGCGACCGTATATCCCCATGCTCGTGCCATCTGAGAATGCGAGATTTGCCATGCGAAACGATGCGCCGTTTCCTTTGAAATAGGGCGTTTCCGTCTCGCGCGGATCAGTGCCAAATCCCTGCCAATCCTGCCATCCGAGGTCATTGCCCGTGCAGAGAAACTCCTTGAAGAACGCCGGATCGCCGGGCGCGGTTGCCGCCGGAAATTGCCCGTACAGGTACTTGTTGAAGATACGCGATCGCGGGTCGAATTCCTGTCCCCAGCCGCCGTAGGGCATGGTGCCCGGTCCGCCGCCGTATTCGGCGTAGCCGTCACCGATGAATTTCTCCGCTTCCGGATGCACCGGCCCCAGGACGCCGTCCGGGTCGTTGGCCGCGTACTTGAACATCAGTTGCCCGATGAGCCGCAGCCGGCCCGCTTCGTTCAGCCGCCGGGACTCCGAGCACTGCTGCCCCGCCCCCGGCACGACCAGCGCCACCGCGAGCGCCATCACGCCCATCGCAACCAGTAACTCAATCAGAGAAAGCCCGTTTCGTCGCATGTCGGCACCTCCCGTTTCGCCGCGGGCCCGTGCGCGCCGCGGCGTCAAGAGGATAGAAACGCCGCGCGCACCGCCCCGTTGTCATAAACAGCGAACCGAGCCCGATTATTCCCGTTCAGCCCGAAATAATGGAGATGCCGCAGACGTGCCGCCGCCGGAATGAGAATGATCTGCAAATAGAATGGCTTAAAGAACTGGCGTGCACGGAGCGCCTCCCATCCAGCCGGGCCGATGGAGACTCTGAGTCGTCGCTTTGTCGCCCGAATTATAGGCCGCAACCAGGTGTCGCGGCAAGGCGCGTGGACGCATCAATCAGTGGCCAAGAGGAGTTCGGCGATCGCGTCACGCCGGGGAATGGGGCGCCGGGCGCGGGAGGCGGCGAAAGCGAGCCCCAATCGCGAATCGGCGGCGGCGGCATTAGGATAGGGGCGTGACGCCGCAGACTTCCTCACGTCGGCTGGACTGGAACGACGCCCGGCTGACCGATCCGCACGGCCAGCCCGACAAGGCGGCGCGGGTCCGCGCCATGTTCGACGAGATCGCGCCGACCTACGAGCGGGTCAATCGCGTGCTGTCGATGGGGCGTGACGCGTCCTGGCGGCGGCGGGTCGTCCAGTGGGCTGGCGTGCGGCCCGACGACCGCGTCCTCGACCTGGCGTGCGGCACGGGGGACCTGGCCCGTGCAATTGCCGCGGCGCGACCGAGATTCGTGACCGGATGCGACTTTGCCGAGCGGATGCTGGCCCTGGCGTCGTCGCGCGGCGGCGATCGGTTGAATTGGTGCCGGGGCGACGCCCTGAAGCTGCCGTTCGCCGACGGGTCGTTTTCCATCGTGAGCTGCGCGTTCGGGGTGCGGAACTGGCAGAATCTGTCGGTTGGCGTCGCCGAGGTCAGCCGCGTCCTTTGCTGCGGCGGGCGCTTCGTGATCCTCGAGTTTTCGATGCCGCGGGCGCCGCTCCTCGGTGCGATGTACCGGGCCTACTTCCGCCACGTCTTGCCGCGGCTGGCGACGTGGATCAGCCGGGACCGGTGCGGGGCCTACCGCTATTTGCCCGCGAGCGTGGCGACGTTTGTTGATTCCACCGGAATGAGGGATACGCTGATGCGGTCCGGCTTCGACCGGGTCGGGGAGAAGTCAATGACCGGCGGGATCGTGACCGCCTATCTGGCGTGGAAGACCTGATGGACGCTCCCTCGACGATCGCCCCCCCGGCGCCGGCGCCAGTCATCGTGGACGTCTGGACGCGGACGGCGCCGAAGTATCGCATCCGCGCGGCGATCATGTTGTGCATCCTCGCGGGGCTGTTCGGCGGGCTGTGCTGCTTTACATTCTGGCTTCGCACCGGGGACTCCGCACCGTGGCTCTCGGAGCGTTACGGCGAGTTGATGGCTCGGTCGTTTCAGCCGACCGGCTCGGAACAGATCACCCTGTCGAATCTGCTGACCTCTCCCATCGACGTACAGGACGTCCACGTCCACGCCGTCATCATGGGGCTGCTCTTCGCGTCGTTGTCGTCGATTCCGATTTTGATCGCCATCCTCTATCGATTCCCCTTTTCGGTGATATTCGCCGGGCTCGTGTTCTTTCTCGCGGCGATGCCGTGGCTGGGGCTGACCGTACTGCTCGGCTGCGCGTTCGCGTCGATGAGGCGGTTTCGATTCACGTTTCGTTACGCGTCGGCGCTGGTCGGGTTGATCCCGGTCGCCGTGTATTTCGCCATGGCTTCGTGGGAGCCGGCCGGCGGCGCGCGATCGATCCACAATCAGGCGCTTCTCTACGCGCCGTGGGTGCTGGCGCTGCTCAGCTCCTGCGTGATCTGCGCCATGGGGATCGGCGCTGCCCGGCTGATCGACTATCGCCCCGGGGGCGTCGGTCCGATTCTCGCCGTCCTTTTCGCGGCGCCGGTATACCTGTTTCACACGCAGGTGGGGCGCGACGAGCTCGAGTACCGGGTCCTGGCCCAGGCGTGCCGCGGCGCGTTCGGCGCCGTGGACGTCGATGCCCTGGCGCGACGCCAGGCCGCCCGTGAATGGAGTCAGGGCGAAGAAGGGTCGTACGCGGCGGCCTACGCCGGCCGCCTCAAGGAAGAGACGGACGAAGCCATCGCCGCGGCGCAGATGGGCCGGGCCGACATCGTCCATCGCTGTGATGAATTCGTGGAGCAATATTCGACGTCGCGATACGTCGCCAACGTGCTCTATCAGAAAGCCCGCGCGATGGATCAACGCATCATGCGCGATCGGCTCATGCAGAACGGCCGGATCGAGTTCCACGCCGACGTCCCGAGTCCCTTGTCCAGCCAGACCTGGCAGACGCTGCGCGAACGTTTTCCAACGAGTCGGATCAGCGGCGTGGCCCGTTATCATCTCGCCATCATCGAGGCGCGGCAGGGGCGGCTGGACGCGGCCCTGACCCGGTTGGATGAGATCATTCGCGCGCACGGCGATCCTCCCTCGGAGCCCCCGACGCCTCCGACGCCGCCGGAAGGACTTGGACGGCTGCTCGTTTTCCAGCGGACCGATCCGGCGGCCGGCCTGGGGATCGATGCCCAGGTCACGTTTCGCGATGCGCTGCGTCTGCGGGAACTGATCGTCGCCTGTCGCGAGGATGCGACGCGGCCCTACGAAGAGGTATTCCAGCCCGGCAAGGCGCTTGCATCGCGCCCGGTCCATCCGACGCAGCTTCTACTGGCAATGGACCCGAGCGATCCGAACTACGCGGCCAACCTCGGGGGGCTTCAGGCCGCCTTCCCCGATTCCGCCACTGCCGGCTTCGTCTCCGTTCGCCTGGCGCTGACCGAGCCGGCCATCAGCCGGCGAATCCAGCACTTTCGCGATCTGACGCTCTCGCTGGCGGGCACCGCGTCGGGGGCGGAGGCGATGTTCCACCTGGCCGAAGTGCTCCAGGAGGATTCGCTGATCGCCGACGCGCGGCTCGCATATACTCAGCTCACGCGGGATTATCCGGAAAGCTGCTGGGCCCGGGAGTCGCGCGAGCGGCTGTCCTCGCTGGCCATGGTTCAACAAACCGAGGGTCAGTAGCGGCGGACGCCGTGTCGCGATCGAAAGAGGCGCAGGTGAATCGCAAGCGAATCGTCGTGGCGGTGACCGGAGCGAGTGGAGCGGTGTATGCCCGTCGGCTCCTCCAAGTTCTGTCGAGGGGCGGAGTGGAAATCCACTTCGTCGTGTCGACTTACGGCAGGCGGCTCTTTCACGACGAGCTGGGCATCGAGGATCCGACGCCCGAGGCGCTGGTGGGCGCCGACTGCGCGGCGGCGGTCCACGCCCATCGGTATCGCGACATGGGCGACGTGCTCGCCTCGGGGTCGTTCCTGACCGACGCCATGATCGTCTGCCCTTGCAGCAGCAACACGCTGGGGGACGTGGCCGCCGGCACGGGGGCCAACCTGATCTCGCGCGCCGCAGCCGTTCACCTCAAGGAAGCGCGCCGGCTCATCGTCGTGCCGCGGGAGATGCCCGTTTCACAGATCGAGCTGGAGAACATGCTGCGCATCAGCCGGGCCGGCGGCATCGTCTGTCCGGCGTCGCCGGGGTTTTACCTCCTGCCGGACACGGTGGACGACCTGGTGGACTTCGTCGTCGGGAAACTATGCGATCTGGTCGGCGTCTCGCATGAGCTCCAAACGCGCTGGATGCCCGGCTCATTGGGCACGGACTCGGCGGCGGGTTCTGAAAATCCGGCGCGGGATCATTGACGCGGCAGCGCGTGATGGATCAGTGGCGGCGGTGGCGGCGGGATCGGGGATACTTGCCGCCGAGATTGGGCCGGTCCGGCGCCGGGGAGGGCGATGGCGCCGGCGCTGGCGTCGCCGCCGCCACGGGCTGGGGCCGGGGCGCGGGGCGCGTCGAGCTTCTTGATGGCGACCGTGGACCGCGGCCATCGTTCGGCGGCGGGCTCGGCTCGAAACCGTCGACCGACAGCGCCTCGATTTGCTTGTTGATCAGCATTTCGATCTTCGTCAGGGTGGGCCCCTGTTCCCGCGTGACGAAGCTGATCGCTCGTCCACTGGCGCCCATGCGGGCCGTGCGTCCGATCCGGTGGACGTAAATCTGCACGTCCTCGGGCAGGTCGTAGTTGATGATGTGACTGATCGAATGAACGTCGATGCCCCGGGCCGCCAGGTCGGTGGCGACGAGCACCGGGATCTGATGTTTGCGGAAGCGGTCCATGATGCTTTCGCGTTTCTGCTGAACGAGGTCGCCGTGAATTTCCCGGGCGACGATGCCGGCGGCATGGAGGCGCTGGCCGAGCTTGCGGGCGGCGTGCTTGGTATTGGTGAAGACGATCGCCAGCCGCGGCGCCTCCTGTTGGATGAGCATCCTGAGCAAGCGGAACTTGTCCCACGGATCCACGACGCAATACTTCTGCGTGACCTCGTCAACCGTCAGGTCGTCTTGCGAGACGTTGACCTCGACGGGCTCGTTCATGTAGCGCTTCGCCAGATGCTTGATCTCGTCGTCGATCGTGGCCGAGACGAAGACGGTCTGATGCGGGCCCTTGATGCGCCCGAGGATGTCGCGGATGTCGTCGCGGAAACCGATGTCGAGCATGCGGTCCACTTCGTCCAGTACCGCGAACCGCAGCATGTCGAATGACAGGACCTGACGATTGAGCATGTCGATCACGCGGCCCGGCGTTCCGACGACGATGTGCGGCCGGCGGCCGAGTTGATGGATCTGTTGCTTGATCCGCGTTCCGCCGTAGACCGGCACGCAATGCAGCCGGGTATGGGCCGCCAGGCGCCGCATCTCGCCGACGACCTGGGCGGCCAATTCGCGCGTCGGCGTCAGGATCAGCGCCTGCAAGCGGCCATTGGGATCTGTCATCTGAATGATGGGCATTCCGAAGGCGGCCGTCTTGCCGGTTCCGGTGCGCGCCTGGCCGAGCACGTCGCGACCGGCCAGGACGTGGGGGATGAGCTCGGTCTGGATGGGCGAGGGCTCGGTGAACTCCAGATCCGCCAGCGCACGGAGGATGGGTGCTTCAAGGCCCAGGGCGGAGAATTTTTCCGGTAGACGGGGCTGTCGTTGCATGTTGGCCGGTCGTGTCCTCGTCCCTGAAGCCGGGAAGCAAAAGCGACATCTTAGCGGTCCTTCGCGGGCATGCCAACTGTACGGAATGGATATTCCGAGGCGGCACGACCGTGGCATGCGTTAGGGGACATGGAACCCGAGGGGCACAAGTGCATAGCGTCGACGGGGGACATCGCTTGGATCGCATTCCGGACTCGACGCCGACGCCGCCCGCGGCGGCTTCATCGCCCGATGGGCCGGCGGGGCAACATGCGCTGTATCGCCGCATCTTCCGCGACATGGTCATCGCCGAGACGCAGAGCGGGCCGCTCTCCGCTGCGCGGCGCCGCGGGCTCATTCGATTTGCACGGCGCATGGAGTTGACGCGGGCCGAGGCGCGACTGTTGATTCGCGGCGTGGAATACGAGCGCGGACAGGTGCCCATCGAGGAGATTCACAAGCTGATGCACGGCGCGACGCGCCACCGGCGGTGGTTGCCGGTCGACGTGGATGCCGTCCTGCGCATCGGACTTGCGCTGCTCATCGTGCTGCTCAATGTCTTTGTCTTCCGCTGGATCGTGCGCCTGTTCTCCTGAGCGGGCCGCTCGGCGCCTATACCAAGACTCAGCATGGCTTCACTCCCGGGCACGACGCGAAAGCGCGCGCGTTGGCGGAAAGAAAGCCCCGGAAACCATCCGCGGCGCTCATCGCCGATTCAGGGCGCGCCATTCAGAAGCGCGACCCGTCGACGGACGCGGCCCTACCGGCGGGCGGCGCCGTGCTTGAGCCGGAGCGTGGGTTTTTCCTTGCGGCGGTTGTTGCGGTCAGCGGTCACTTTCAGGGCCTTTCGAAGATTGTCCACTTTGAAGATCCCGATGGTCCGACCACCGGCCGCGCCGCTGGTGACGTAGGCGTACTTGATACTGATGTGATTGGAATTCAGCTTGGCGCAGAGATCCGCCATGGCGCCGGGGCGGTTGGGCATCTCGACGAGCAGGACCTCGGTCTCGGTCATCGGAATGTTCAGCCCCTTGAGGACCTGGCGCGTCCGGGTCACGTCGGCCGACACGACGCGAAAGACGCCGTGCTCGACGGAGTCCATCAACGTCAGGGCGACGACGTTAATCTTCTCATCCGCCAGCTTTCCACAGACCTGGCTCAGGATGCCCGGCTTGTTGACGAGAAATACTGAAAACTGTGTGGTCGATCTGGACATGTTCAGCACTGCCTCTCAATTTGGGGATTGGCCTGGATTTCGTCAGATCGAGATGAGCCATGACGACGGGCATGGGGTCAAGGGTTATTATATCGATCGGGCCGAAAGAGCAAGCGCCGGCCGACGGTCAACTCCGGTGGGGGCCTGGTCTTCGCGGTCGGAGCTAAGGACCCGTTGCCGCCGCCGGTGTGCCCCACCGACGGCCCAGGGCCGAGGGCGGCGGGCCAACATCCGCATACCGCCGGGGTTAGCCGGCCTCCGTGGCGGACCAGGCGGCGGCCGGGGCAGACCTGGGACTTGACATTCCGCCGTGGCGCATTAAATTGCGGGGCTCCCATCGCGGCGGTCCCGGATGGGTGCGATCCCGTAGGAACCCGATCATGTCGGTCGTGACGGACAAGTGTTACCAGGCCAAGCCCGCGGAGTTGACGCGCGAGTGGTTCTGCGTGGATGCCGACGGACAGGTGCTCGGCCGGCTGGCGACCAAGCTGGCCACCGTCCTGATGGGCAAGCACAAGCCGATCTACACGCCGCACGTGGAGTGCGGTGACTTCGTCGTCGTGACCAACGCCGAAAAGATCAAGCTCACCGGCCGCAAGCGGGAATCGATGTCGTACGATTGGTACACCTATTATCCCGGCGGGCATAAGCAGGTGTCCCTGGTGGACATGCAGCGCAAGCATCCCGGGCGGATAATCGAACACGCGGTCCGGCGCATGCTTCCCAAGTCCGCTCAGGGCCGGCGCATCCTGCGAAATCTCAAGGTCTTCGCCGGGCCGAAGCATCCGCACCAGGCCCAGCAGTGCAAGCCGTTGGAACTCGACAAGATCTGAATGAAACCAAGGAATTCGGAGCCCGACATTCGTGTCTGATCAACCTACGCCGCAGGCCGCCGCCGACTCGCCCCCGACCGCAGCGCCACTCGTTGCTACCGATGCGCCGCAGGCCGCGCCGGCCGGACCCAGGCCCGGCGAGATGAAGGGCGGCTACTTCTGGGGGACCGGTCGCCGCAAGACGGCCGTGGCACGGGTCCGCATTCGCCCCGGCGCCGGCAAGTACCTGATTCAAAAAAGCGACATCGACGCGTATTTCTTCGACGCGCGTCATCGATTGGACGTCGTGGCCCCGCTCAAGGCGACCAAGACGCTCGGCAAGTTCGACGTGTTCGTCAATGTCCGCGGCGGCGGCCAGACGGGACAGGCGGGCGCCATCGTGCTCGGCGTGGCCCGGGCCCTGGTCAAGGCCGATCCGTCGCTGGAGTCGACCCTGCGCGACGGCAGGTTTCTGACCCGCGACAGCCGCAAAGTCGAACGCAAGAAGCCCGGACAGCCCGGCGCGAGGAAACGGTTCCAGTTTTCGAAGCGTTAGTACGGGATCGAACCCCGGCGACGCTCGTTGGCGAATACCCGACCCGGGGAATCGTGCTCCCCGGGTTTTTTCATGCGCCGTGATTGTCACATTGGCGACACGGCCGCGGGCCCACGGTCGAGGCGGCTGATGGACGCGGCGGATGGCGAAGGGGCGGGATGAGTCTCGATCGGTTCTTCTACTTTCCGGATTCCAAACAACGCGGGTCGCCGGCGGACGACGGGCTGACGTTTGAAGACGTTGTCATCCCGACCGACGACGGACTGCGCTTGCACGGCTGGTTCATGCCGGCCACCGGCCGTGCCCGCGGGACCGTCCTGCACCTGCACGGCAACGCCGCCAACATCACGGGGCATTACGCGTTCGTGAACTGGCTGCCCGCGGCGGGGTATCACGTCCTGGCGGTGGACTACCGCGGGTACGGCCGAAGCGCCGGACGGGTCAGCCGCGGCGGAATGCTGCTCGATGCCCTGGCGGCCATGGACTATCTTCGGGGTCGGACCGACGTCGATCGGCGCCGGGTGTTCGTCTTCGGACAGTCCATCGGCGGGGTGGTGGCGGCGGCGCTGGCGGCGAAGCGCGGGCGGCAGATCGCGGCCGTGGCGATCGATTCGGCGTTCACCAGTTATCGGGCCATCGCGTCGTATCACGTGCGGCGCCAACCGCTGCTGTTATTGACGGCGTGGTGGTATCCGCACTTCGTGCAACGCGGCGACGACGCCATCGAATGCGTGCGGGCCATTTCGCCGACACCGGTGTTGTTCATGCACGGCCGCGAGGATCGCATCACGCCGGCGAGGATGTCGCAGGAGCTGTACGACGCGGCGGGCGAACCGAAGTCGCTGTGGCTTGTCGACGGGCTGGATCACACCGAGGTCTGGCTGGCCAGGCCGGCCGAGGCCCGGCGGCGCCTGATTGACCATTTCGAATCGGCCTGCGCCGGCACCGCATAGGACGGGGGCGCCGCCTACCGACCGGATTTTGTTCTCAACGCACTGATCACCTCCGGGAGCAGTTCGCGCTCGATGGCCCCGACGCGTTCGGCGAGCGTGTCCGCCGTGTCGTCGGGCATGACCGGGCAGGATCGCTGGGCGATGATCGCGCCGTGGTCGTACTCGTTGTCCACCCAGTGGACGGTGGCGCCGCTTTCGGCGTCGCCGGCGGCGAGGACGGCTTCGTGCACGCGGCGCCCGAACATTCCCTTGCCGCCGTATTTGGGCAGCAGGGCGGGGTGGACGTTGAGCACCTTGCCCAGCCAGCGCCGCGGAAGTCGCCAGTAGCAGAGCCAACCCGCCTGCACGACCAGATCGGGAGCGAAGGCGTCGAGCGTCAGGGCGACGTGATCGCTGAAGACGTCGACGTCCGGGAGGTCGATCCTCCGGATGACGTCGACCGGCAGTTGGGCGGCTTCGGCGCGGCGCACGCCGGCGACCGTCGCACGCGAGGAGATCACGACGGCGATCTCGGTATTCACCAGGCGCCCATCGGCGATGCGATCGATGAGGTTTTGCAGGGTCGTGCCGCCGCCGGAGATCATGACCGCCATTCGATAGGGCTTGCCGCCGCGTGACGACGCGCGGCGCTTTCGCTTGCTCATCGGTCGGCGGCTCCATCGATGACGCCGGCGCGGACGAGGTGCCTGCGGATTTCCTCCCAATAGCGATCGACGCCGGAATCGCCGGGGAAATCATTGTGAGCGCAATCGAATTCAACAAGCACGCCGTCGCGGGCCAGCGCCGCCAGCTTCCGGCCGTGGGCGACGGGGATGATATCGTCGTGCGTGCCGTGCATGACCAGAACGGGCACGTCGAGGGCCGTGACCACGTCGTCGTTACGGAACGGGTGGCGGGCGAGGAACGACGGCGCGAGATATTTGCGAGCCATGCCGGCGACGCTGGTGAACGTCGATTCGAGGACGAGCGCGGCGGGCTTGTGATGGAGCGCCAGTTGCGACGCCGGACCGCCGCCGAGAGAGCGGCCGTGATAGACGATCCGGGCGGCGTCTACGTCCGGGCGGCGAAGGGCCTCGTCGAGGAAGTAGCGGACGTCGTCGGTGATCGCATCCTGCGACGGGGTGCCCGCCGAGCGGCCGTATCCGCGGTATTCGGGAAGGAGCACCGAACAGCCGAGGCCGAGGTATCCCTGCACGACGTGGTCCTGGTAGTCGATCAGCTCGGCGTTGCCGTGACAGAAGACGATGAGCGGCGCGGGGCGGCCGGCGCGGGCCGGGGCGCAGGGGATGAACCACGCGACGACCTCGCCGCCGGCTGGCAATGGGCGCTTCAGTACGGTTGTCGAGAGGTCGTATTTCTCGCCGGGCATCGGGCTGGGGGCAAGATCGGAGGGGAAGAGGATTCCGTCCTGTTTGACGTAAAGCGCGACGCACCATGCTGCGTAGATGACGACGAGGTAGACGCCGAACCGGCGCCATGGCCGTTGGCGGCGGGGGGGCACGCGCGTGTCATCGGTGCGGTCATCGGCTTTCGACTGCGGGTCCATGGCGGCGATGATTGTATGCTGATCGACCTGAACGCGCGATGTATAATCGGCGGAAAGTGATCATATGGCCGGGCCTCGACTCTTGGATGTTCTTGTATTTCATGGGCTGAACGGATTGATCTCCGTTCGGCAGGCGAAGTCCATACACAAGAAGTACGGGCCGGCCCCGGGAATGATCGTAGTTGATGCCCTACCTGGAATGGAGTTGCGCGACGCGCCGGCTGAGGCCGCCATCGTGAGTTGGGTCGTGATGCAGATCAAAGACGGCCGGCTTGGGCGAGACGTCATATTGACGGCGGAAATGATTCGCCAGCTCGCCGCCGATTCGCCTAACGGGCCGACGCAACTCGATCCGTTCGGACTCTTGCGAGACTATGTTCGGGGATCGAGGCCGGACAAGCGGCACGGCGGCGGGGTTTGCCTGGTCAAGACCTGGATCGACAACACGCCGGCGGCGATCGTTTTCGAATGTCGCGGAATATGGCCGGGGATTCGCGTTGTGGTCTTGAGGGCGTTTCGATACTTGATGTTCAAGTGGTTCGGGCTCCTGCCGCCGGAACCCGGGGCAACCTGAGCTTCGGCGCGGTCGACTCCATTCGCTGCGCCGCACGGGCTCAAAGCCCGTGGTTCTTCGCCGGCGCCTGAGTTCTACGGCCACGCGACGACGTAGGCGTTCCAGCCGGGGCCGTTTTCCGCTCGCTTCTGCTGACGATAGATGCCGTTGCCCTCGCCCTCTTTGTCCTCGCCCTCCCAGAAGACCTCGGTGCGTGAGAAGCCCGCGTCGGCCAGCGCGTCGCGAATGCCGCCGAGGGTCCACAGGCGCCAGTCATAGGTAAAAGCCCGCTTCATCGTCGTGCCGTCGGGAAATCTAAACGTGATGTGGCATTGGGTGTGGTCGTTGATCGGGTTGTATTCCGACTGCTCCCAGACGTAGGTAAAGCCCTTGAGCTTGGTCTTTTCCTTCATGACCTGCTGCGATTCCCAGCCGCCGTAGGCGTCGAGCACGAACAGCCCCTGCCGCTGAAGCGAGCGGCGGACCGCTTTGAAATACGCCAGCAGAACGGGCCGCTCCTTGAAGATGAAGTAGCTGAAGTTAAAAGCGCCGACGATGTGTACCTTCGGTGTGGTGACTTTGCGCACGTCCTCCCGGATCTGCCGAATCCGGCCTGCGGCCTCGTCGGGCAGGGCGGCGATGTTGTGCTCGCGACCCCAACGGAGGGTCGGGGCATGCAGATCGACGCCGTAGGCGCGGTTGGCGCGACGGAGCCGGACCCATTCGCAGGAGATCAGGCACGTACCGCAGAAGTCTTCGCGAAACAGCGTGGCCGGCCGACCGTAGGTCTTCTTATAGACGCGGTCGATGAAATCCGCCTCGGCGTCGGCCGATTGCACCGCGAGCTGGTAAAGGATGAACTTGTCGGTGTCCTTGTTGTACTTTTTCATTGCGATGGCGTCCCAGACCCTTGCGTGTCTCTTCCGAGGCGGCGCCCTGCCAATTGGACCGCGGAATGTAGCAGAATCGACAGGTCCATCAACCGGCAGGCGGAAGAAAACCGCGCGTGCTTTCATTTCAGAGGATGGACATAGACGCGCGCCGCGTGGCCGTCGAGGTCGCAGGTGACCGGCTCGATGCCCGGGATCGGCTGATTCAGCAGACTCTGGGCCAGCGTTTCGCCCTGAATGTACGACGCGAAGCCGTTGACGATGCGGTGGACGAACTCGTCGCCGGCGACCGCCAGGTCGATCCGCTGTTCGTAGCGCAGGTCCAGCGCCTTGCGATGCTGCTGAATCTGATTGACCAGGTCGCGGGCGAAGCCCTCGTCCTGCAGGGCGTCGGTCAGTTGCGTGTCGAGGACGAGAATGCCCTGGCCCGGGATGCGCTGCGCCGACCAGCCCTCGCGGGCATGCAGCTCGACCTGCAACTCGTCGGCGGACAGCTCGGCGGACTGCCCGTCCACCTCCAGGGTATAAGCGCCGTCCTGCTCGAGTTGCTTGACGATGGCGTCGACGTTGGGGTGTTTGGCCAGCGCTTGCTTGATCTTCGGCGCCAGCGGGCCGAACTTCGGGCCGAGCTTGCGGAAGTCCGGCTTGACTTCGTAGTGCACGTATTGATCGATGTCGCCGGCCGAGACGAACTCGATTCGCTTGACGTTCAGTTCGTCCATGATCAGCGTCTCGTGTTGGCGGATCACGTCCTGGCGGCGGTGGAAAATCTCCATGACCCCGAGGGGCTGCCGAACGCGGAGGCGCGACGCCGACCGGGCGGCGCGGCCGCAGGACACGACCTGGCGAATCAGTTCGATCACTTCGTTCAGATCGGCGTCGACGCGCTCGCGGACCGCCTCGCGCGTGTGGGCGCTGACGGGATAGTCGCAAAGGTGCACGCTCTCGGGGGCCGAGGCGTCGTGCGTCCGGACGAGGTTCTGGTAGATCGATTCGGCGATGAAGGGCGTAAAGGGGGCGATGAGCCGGGCGGTCGTCGTCAGGCAGTGGTGCAGCGTGGCGTAGGCGGCGCGCTTATCGTCGTCCATGCCGCCGCGCCAGAATCGGTCGCGGCTGCGGCGGACGTACCAGTTGCTCAGGGAATCCACGAAGCCGATCAGGGCCGCGGCGGCCGTGAAGTTGTCATACGCCTCCATGCTGTCGAAGACCTTGACGCAGCATGCGGCCAGTTCGCTGAGAATCCAGCGGTCCAGTTCATTCAGCGCTGCGTCGCGCGCATCGTTCCGAGCCCCGACCGCCGCCTCTTTCCGAGCCCCGGCCGTCGGACCGCACCGAGCCCCGACCGTAAGGGAGGGGGTTCCTGGTAGTTGCGACGAGGGCGTAGAACCCGCTCCCTGACGGTCGCGGCTCGGATTGGGGTCGCGGCTCTGAAAGAGAGCGTCCCCGCCGGGTTCAGGCGCCCATTTGTCGATGTTGGCGTAGATGACGAAGAAGCTGTAGCAGTTATAGAGCCGGATGAGAAACTCGCGCTGGGCCTCGGCGATGGCGGATTCCTGGAATCGGATGCTGGTCCACGGCGTCTGTCCGCTGAACATCAGCCAGCGCATCGCGTCGGCGCCCTCGTGGTCGAAGATGAAGCCCGGATCCTTGTAGTTCTTCTTGGACTTGGACATCTTCAGGCCGTCCTCGCCCATGAGCAGGCCGAGGACGATGCAGTTGCGGAAGGGTAGGGGATAGTCCAAGTGCGGGATGCGAAATACGGAACTCGGAGCGGAAGCGCCGGGAGAGGCCGCGGATGATGAACCGTTTCCTGCCAGGCCGTCCTTGCCGAAGAGCATGGTGGCGATGGCGGTCAGCGAATAGAACCAGCCGCGCGTCTGATCGAGGGCCTCGGAGATGAAGTCGGCCGGGAACTGCGATTCGAACTCCTTTACGCCGCGATGCGGATAACCCCACTGGGCAAACGGCATCGCGCCGGAGTCGAACCAGCAGTCGATCACGTCAGGAACGCGGCGCATCCGTGGATGTCCACGGAAGTCGCTGTCATCTTTTCGAGCCACGACCGCGGCGCCTTTAAGAGCCCCGACCGTGAGGGAGGGGGTTCCTGCCAGTTGCGACGGAGCATTGGAACCCGCTCCCTCACGGTCGCGGCTCGGTGATCGGTCGCGGCTCGGTGATCGGTCGCGGCCGTGATTGTCGGCGCACTTCGGACAATCGTAGGTGATCGCGTCGATATACGGCTTGTGAACCTTCAGGTGCTCGCTCAGCGACGGGTCGTCGCGCTGGGCCCGTTCCCAGACTTCCAGTCCTTCGACCCCGCTCCTGGCGACGAGGGCGTCGTAGGAATCGATCGCTTCGCTGTGGCCGCAGGCGTCGCACACCCAGATGGGCAGCGGCGTGCCCCAGTAGCGCTCGCGCGACAGCGACCAGTCGACGTTCGATTCGAGAAATTTTCCGAAGCGGCCGGTCTTGATGTGCTCCGGCAGCCAGTTGATTCGATCGTTGTTGGCGAGCATCGCCTCCTTGAAGCGCGTGGTGCGGATGAACCAGCTTCTGCGCGGATACTGAATCAGCGGGTCCTCCTCCGCCCGCCAGCAGAAGGGATAGTCGTGGCGATACTGCTCCTGGTGCAAGAGCAGCCCCCGCTCCTTCATATCGCGGATGATGTCCTTGTCGCAGTCCTTGACCCACCGGCCACGGCAATACTCCGGCCCCTCGACGGTGAACGTGCCGTTTGGGGCAACGGCGCAAAAGAGTGGCAGGACGTCCTCAGACCCGGTGCGGATTATGTGACTGAAACGAGCTCGCTCTGTTTTCCACAATTCAAAGTCAACTTCGCCGAATGCCGGCGCTTCGTGTACAAGTCCCGTGCCGGTATCCAGCGTGACGAATTCCGCTTGAACCACGCGCCACGCCTTATGCTCGTGGTTCTCTGCCGCGCTCTCCAGGTATTCGTCTCGGCTTGTGGTTTCACGCCCTCCGGCGATGGCTGTGGCTTCAGCGTATTGCGTCGCCAACGGACCTGATGATTCACCCCATGTTGTTACAATATTGTCAACCGAGCTGGAATTTTCACTGGCTCGCAATGAATGAGTTGGCCTGTCGTAATAGCACTGGCGAAATGGTGGCTCGTACCTTAGGCCTAATAGTTCGCTGCCCTTGACCGTTCGTTCGACCTTCCATTGGCCGGACTTCTTGACCTTCCTGGCGATGGACTCGACCAGCGCCGCGGCGAAGATGAGCCGCTCGCCGGTCTCCTCGTCCAAGACAACGGCGTAATCAAAATCCTTGTGCACCGCCGCGAACATGTTGCTCGGCAGCGTCCACGGCGTCGTCGTCCAGACGAGGAGAGAGAGGCGGGTAGCATCGGCGTCCCGCCGGTGCGGGACGAGATTGGATTGGGTAGCATCGGCGTCCCGCCGGTGCGGGACGAGATTGGATTGGGTAGCATCGGCGTCTCGCCGGTGCGATTGATCGGATTTCCCTTCGGGCAAAGGCGACGTTGCCGATTGTGCGACATCCTCGACCCAGACCCAGGCGTAATCATCGCCCAGGCCGCGGCGCTCGGGATTGGTGACGATATAGCGACATTTTTCTTCGTAATCGCGCTGCGTGCGAATAATGCGATCAAAGTATTCGCGCTGCCAAACGACGCCCTCGGTTCCGCGCGCTTCGTTGATTTGTTTGGCCGTATACCCCTTGATGCTGTGCATCAAGTCGGCAATGGACCACCACTGTCCCTTTTCCTTTTGCAGGGGCGTGCAAAGCAAGTGCGCGTGATCGGGCATGACGACCGCGGCGTGTAATTCCATGCGCTGCGAATCCCAGAACCGGCATGCATCCATCACCAGCGTCCGCTCCGATTCCGAGAGCGTTCCGTTGTCGATGCGAAATGTCAGGAAGTACGTGGACCCGCCCATTTCCCAATGTGGCAGAATTCGACGGCGCATGTCCAACTCGGCGGTTACGGGTCGTTTCGTCACGCCGGTAAAGGAATCAGATTTATTTCGCACCGGCGGGACGCCGGTGGAGGGTTCCGCGTTATTTCGCACCGGCGGGACGCCGATGCTCCCCATGTGGGGGGCCGGCGTGATCGGGGCCGACGGGTTCGGGATCGGCGGGACGCCGGTGGAGGGTTCCGCGTTATTTCGCACCGGCGGGACGCCGATGCTCCCCAAGAATGCGGCCAATCGCTCGTCGTGAACCAGCGGAAACCGCACGTACACGCTCGGATCGTCCACCTCGCGATAGCCCTGACCGACTTCGCCGGCGGACAGCGCCGTGCCGCCCTGGGCCCACCACCAGACGATCTTGTGCCCCTGGTATAGCTCGCCGGCGTCGAACAGCGTCTTCAGCGCCCACCAGACGCTTTCAACATAGCTCTGATGGTAAGTGACGTACGCCTCGTCGAGATTGACCCAGAAGCCCAGGCGTCGCGTCAACTCCTCCCATTCCTTCGTGTAGCGGAAGACGCTCTCCAGGCACTTCTTGTTGAAATTCTCGACGCCGTACTGCTCGATCTCCTCCTTGGTATGGATGCCCAGTTCCTTGCAGACCTCGACCTCGACGGGCAGTCCGTGCGTGTCCCAGCCACCCTTGCGCAGGCAGTAGTGGCCGGTCATTGTCTTGTAACGCGGGAACAGGTCCTTCATCGCCCGCGTCAGGCAGTGGCCCGGATGCGGCAGGCCGTTGGCGGTCGGCGGTCCCTCGAAGAAGACGAACGGCGTGGCCCCCTCGCGCTGCTTCAGCGACTTTTCGTAGATACCGCCGGCTTCCCAGAAGGCGAGAATTTCCTTCTCCATGCCGGGAAAGTCGAACTGGCCGGGGACCTCTTTGAACATCGTCCTTTACACCGCTTTCCCGAATCCGTCTCTGCGAAGCTCAAATCGAACGACGCCCTCTTCGCCGGAAAAACCCGTGACGTTGGCCGCGCACTGGCGAAACCCGCACTTTTCCATCACGCGGATCGACGGGCCGAGGTCGGGCAGCGTCTCGGCGACGACGCGGTCGACGCGCGGATCCTCGAAGGCGAGTTCGACGAGTCGCCGCGTCGCCTCGGTGGCGTAGCCGCGACGCTGTTGCGAGGCGACGATGCTGTAGCCGATGTCGACGCGGCCGTCCTTCGGCGGGGCCTTGATGCCGACCGTCCCGATGAGCGTTCGCGGCTCGCGCAGGACGACGTACCACATCGTGTAGCGGTCCTGTGGATCGCCGGCCAGCGCCTCGGCGAGCGGACCGGCTGCCTCGTTCAGAAATTCCGGCGGCCAGTCCGTCGCGATCTCGCATTCGAGCATCGACCCAAGCTGCGTACGGTCGTCGTCCGCCGCGGCGCGGGCAGATTCCGCCGTGGCGGCGATCAGCTCGAGGCGCTCGCTTTGAATTCTCATGGCGTTCGTCGCCACGCCGGCGACGGATGATTCCAATGTTGCAATTCTCTCGGCGGCCACTGCGATCTTATGCTCCGACCCCGATCTGCTCCACGTCGCTGATTGCCGAGGGGACGTCCGCCAGTTCGGCCGGCCTCGGTGGCGGCTCGCCGCGGAACAAATCGATCTTCCGCCACGCGCCGCGACGGAATCGCCAGCGAAGCGCGAGGCCGATGAGGATAATGTAGACCGTGCACATCATCCAGGGTCCGTGATGGCGGAGCTGTGGCGCGAGGCGCGAGACGAGATATCCACCGCCGATGAACACGCCCCAGTTGCAGAGGATCACCAGCAGGGCCGGCCAGCGCGTGTCGCCGGCCCCTTTCAGGGCGTGGACGTAGGTGATGCCCATGGCGTCGAAGAGCTGAAAGGCCGCGGCCCAGATCAGCACGCCGCTGCCGACCGCGATGACCTCGGGATCGCTTGAAATCAGGGCAATGAGCTGCGAATTGAAGGCGAGGAAGACCAGGCCGATCGTCCCCATGTAAACGGCGCAACTGATCAGTCCCGCCTGGGCCCGCAGCGCCGCGAGATCGGGCTTCCGCTCGCCGATGGCGTGGCCGACGAGCGTGGTGACCGCGCAGCCCATGCCGAGGGCCGCCATGAACGAAACGTGCATGAACTGAAGCGCGGTGTTCGACGCGGCGAGGGTCGCCGTGCCGAATCCCTCGATCAGCACGGTGAGAAACACCAGCCAGGAGCCGACGTCCAGCCCCCATTGGAGGCCGGTCGGGCCGCCGACCTTGATGATGCCGACGAGCCGCGCGGCGCTGGGCCGCCAGTGGCGCATGCTGTCGAAGCGCCGGCGAAACTCGGGCGCCGCGAAGACGGATGCGAGCAGGGCAAAACGCACGCACCAGGCGATGATCGTGGCGTAGGCGGCGCCAGCGATGCCGAAGGCGGGAAAGCCGAGCTTGCCGAAGATCAGGGCGTAGTTCGCCACCACGTTGATGACGACGGCGACGAGAACGGACGTCAGCGCAACAGTCGGACGCTGGATGCCGTTGAAAAACCCCTCGAGACCGATGCACAGCACCGCGACGGGCATGCACCACAACGCCGCCTGCGTATAGGCGACCTGCTGGCGCTGCACCAGCTCGGCGTGATCAACCCAGGACCACAGGTCGGGCATCATCCGGCTGACCGGATAGGCGGCGGCGGCAAAGACGATGGCGACGTATAGCGCCTGCCACGCATAGGCGGCGGCCTCGCGCGGCCTTCCGCGGCCCATCGATTGCGACGTGAACGTCTGCACGCTGTTGGCCAGGCCGAAGCCGACACAGAGCACGGTGTAGAGGAGCATGGAGGCCGGGCTGATGGCGGCGGTGGCCTCGGTGCCGAGCCGGCTGACCATGACGAAATCGGTGAAGCCCAGGAGCATCGCCGACAGCATGGTGCCGGCGATGGGCAGCGCCAGGCGGATCATTCGGCCCAGCTCTTGTCGCAGCGGAGGCATGCCATCGGCCGGATGCGCCGAAAGAGCGAAGGCGTGTTCCGAATCGGATTTCATGTTCCGGCTCAATCCAAAGTAAAAAGCCCCGGAAACCAACGGCTTCCAGGGCTTTCGGAGTTTTGCGCGGCTGTCAGCGCCGGTCCAAACCTAGGAAGCCCCCGCGCGGCGAAGTCGGATGGAGATCGGGGCCATGCCCGTGATCCGCGGCGCCGCGACCGATGGAGACTTCATGGATCGAACCTCACGCGGGTTTTTTTTCTTAGCCGGGGCATGTTGGCGGTGGGGTGGTGGAAAGTCAAGCAACACGGCGCGCCGAGCCCCCGGCGCACCGAGCCCCGACCGTCAGGGAGGGGGTTCTCGTACGCTTTCGACTCACAATAACAACAACTCGACAATTGCGCGTCAGACGCAGACGACTTCCTTGATCTGCGGGAGGCGGTCTCGGAGGGTATCCTCGACGCCGAGCTTGAGGGTGTCGGTGCTGGAAGGGCAACCGATGCAGGCCCCGAGCAATCGAACCTGGACGACGCCGTCGGCGCCGACGTCGACCAGCTCGATGTCGCCGCCGTCTGATTGCAGCGCGGGGCGAAGTTCGGCCAGAACGGCAGCAACCTCGCGAGCGATGGCGCGGTCCGCCGCGCCGGTGGTGTCTCGCGCCGAAGTTGAGCTTTGTCGCGTCGTCACGGCTGTTGATTATAGCCGGGCGCCCGGCTCACCGACAGGGGTTGGGGCGACCGTCGGCTCCGGGGTCGCAGACGCCACGGCTTGAGGCGCGGCGGCGGTCGGGCGTCGCCATCGACCGAGGCAGGCGTTGATCAGCACGCGCCACGGATTGGCCAGGCGCGGATCGAGCAGGGCGGCGCGCGTCAGATGGCGGGCGGCGGTTCGAAGATCGCCGTTTTCGAGGTAGTGCATGCCGGTGCGCTCGTGCATGCGGGCGACGGCGCGGCGACGCAGGCGGCCGGAGGGGTCGAGCTTGACCAACAAATCCGCATAGTCATCGATGAGCGCGATCATCTCTCGTCGATGGCGCTCGGGATCGGACCAATGCGCCGGGCCCGGGCGCTGGTTCACCAGGGCATCGGGCAGGATGAGCCCGCGATAACGCCGGAGCAGATCGATGGTCAGCCGGCGATCCTCGGCCGCCTTGCCCTGGGCGAAGCCCCCGACGGAGGCGAAGACATCGGCGCGGACGACCATTGACGAACACGAGCCGGTCAGGATGTTGCGGACGAGGAGTTGCCGCGTCATCTCGACCGGGTCCAGCGAACCGGTCCACGCCATGCGAATGTATCTCCGCCCGGCCGCGGACCAGACGCAAGCGGCGGTGACGCAGAAGTCGGCCTCGGGGTTTTGCGCCAGGGCGGCGCGCTGTCGGGCGAGCTTGTCCGGCGCCCAGAGATCGTCGGCGTCGAGAAAGGCGAGCCAGCGACATCGGGCGATGGCGGCCCCGTGGTTTCTGGCGGCCGATGCGCCGGCGTTGTCCTGCCGGACGTATCGAATCGCGCCGCGATACCGGCGGCAGATCGACTCGGTGTCGTCGTCGCCCCCGTCGTCGATGACGATGAGTTCGTCGGGCGGATGCGTCTGTGCGAGGACCGAATCGATCGCATCGGACAGAACCGCGGCGGAGTTGTACGTCGGAATGACGACAGAAATGCCGTCGCCGTTATTCGCGTTGAGAGGTCGCCGTGGGTTCATGGGTTCGCCGGTGATAACTGCATCGACCATGCCTGTGGACCGGCTACAGCAATGTCTGGCATCGGCGCGACCGGCGCGCAAAAAAGCGGCCCGCTCTCGAAAGTTCCATCTCCGAACAAGCGAACCGCTAAAGAAAACGAATTAGACTTTTGGCCCGTACCGCAAGCGCCTCGCCGCGGCGATCACCGGGCACCGTCGACGGCCCCGCCCTGGCCTCGAACCGCACCCATCCATTGGTACGAAGGGGAACAAAAAAATGCCACTGAAGGGCGGCCGTCAGACCGCATGCCCTTCAAAGTTTTCGCTGCCCGTCCGATCGATCGCCGGGGTTTTCCGCCGTCGATCTTTCCCTCATGGGCTTCGCTGCTCGTTCAGAGTTCGATGCGGCCGGCCGGTACCGCGCTTTTATGGGTTACGCGGTCCCATTTCGCCGTTTGCCAGGCGGCTCGGCCGAGTGGTCTTCCCGACCGACCGTCGCAGGCAGATGTTTTAGTTTCTACCTACGCACCTCTCTTCGAGTTTCGCTGCCCTCCAGGGCCTTTCCCGGACGGGGCTAGCCGCCGCTGCGCACCTTTCGATGCCGTCGGCGACGCCTTTCCTGGGCTTTGGTTCCCTTTGACACGTGCGGCGTGCGAGGTTCGGCCAAACGCGGGCTTTGCCTGCCCGCCAGCTTCCGCCCCCAGGGTTTGGCTACCCTCTCGACGGCTTACACCCTCGCGCGCCTCGCCGACCTTATTTCGTGTCGGCAGCGCCTGTGGGATTCGCCCTTCGGAGCGTTCTCCTCTTCCGAGGTCGGCCGGCGTCGTCCACCGGCTCCGCCCCGCTTACCGTTACTCCGGGCCGCCCCTGCCTCCAGCCGAAGCCGCCGACAGGCCGCCGCACCCGCAGTTCGGTTTCCGGGTACTGCCTCGGGAGAGTCCCTTGCGCGTGCATGGGGGTTTTAGCCCCGCGCACCACCGGATGCTCCCATGGGTTTTTCCTTCCCAGGGGTCTTGCGCGCCCGCCTTGGCGGAGATTTCGCTCCGCCTCCTCCCTCGCGCTTCGGCGACGCGAGCGGTTACCCGCCCGATCAGGCCCTGCGCCCCGGAGTCTCCATCGACGAGCGGTTTGCCCGGCCCGAAGGTCGGACACCCCTCTCAAGGTTTCTGCGCCGCGTTCCTCCCGGCATTGGGCGTTCGGCCGGGCCCGGGCTATGTGTTCACCTCGCGGCCGACGGCGTGTCACCACGCCGATCACAAGCCGCTCCTAGGGCCACACCGAAGCTTACCGGAGTTGTCGGGAGGATCGTTTGGCGCCGATCCAAAGCCACCCATCAGTGGCAAACAGAATCTACCGCGCACCGAAGACGGGGCAACAAGAATCCTGTTGGCCGATCAAACTCACAATCGGCTTCCGTCGGATACAATGCGGCGATCATCGATAAGGATCGGTCGATGCAAATGAAAGCGAAGTCGCCCGACGCGCGAGATTTTCTTGCGGCTCGACGATTTTTTAACAATTCACAACGATCCTGGGAAGCCGACGGCGTGAAATAGTCACGATACGCACGATAAAACACAGCAATTCACATGATCTGAACACAGCGGAGCGATCGCGTCGATCATCCGCGGCCGGCCAGGGGTCACTTGCTCAAAACCGTGGCGACGAACAGTGAAAACTTGACGTTTCGTCGTGCCCGACGGCTGTCGGGGCGAAAGGCGTTCAGCCGCGTCTTCGGCACGAGGTCGTCGGCGGCGAATCGATATCTCGTCGTGTACGCAGCGCCGAACGGCCTGGCGTTCACGCGGCTGGGGCTGTCGGTCGGGAGGCGATTCGGACCCGCCGTGGCGCGGAATCGCGCCAAGCGGTTGCTGCGCGAGGCGTATCGGTTGGAGCAGAATCGATTGGCTGCCGGCTTCGATCTGGTCTGCGTTCCGCGGCCCGGACCGCCGGCCACGCTCGACCTCATGCGCCGCGCCATCCGAACGGTTTCGCAGCGCGCGATCTTGCGGTATCAGACCGGCCAAATCCAATAGGGTCGCAAAGCAGCCGAGAAAAGGCGTCCGCCGGGACACCGCGGCCGGAATTTTCGGTCGATGCGGCGAGATTCGCCTTTCCGCTTTTTTATGAAGCCCAATTGTGACCGGACCGACTGTATTCGGGACGCGCGGGTCAGCGATCCGTCCGGCGATTCCAGCCCACAACCCGCTGCGGCGTCCATCGGGGCGTCTTCAGCGGTCTTCCCACCAGGCCGGGGCCTCTCAAGGGCCTCGGCTTTTTTTTGCAAAGGAAACGACGACGCCGCGACCGCCTTTATGGCTGGACCGGCCGCAAAAGGGCGAGGGCCGCGGTTGCCTCTCGTGTCATCCGGTCCGCCGCGGCGGAACCGGCGCCGAGACATTCCCGCACGGTCGCCGCGATGCCGGACGCGTCGATGCCGCATTCGGCCTTTTGACCGGCACGCGATCCGTGGGCGATAAAGCGGTCCGGCGGAATGGCCAGCCGCGTCACCTGGTCGGCGGGCAGGCCGAGATCGGCTGCGACTTCGAGGATCGCGGCGCCGAACCCCCCGGTCAGAGAATGGTCCTCCACCGTGATGACCGGCCGACGCGTGGATAGCGCCTGCCGGACCATTTCGCGGTCGACGGGCTTGGCGAACCGAGCGTTGATCACGGCTGTTTCGATGCCGAGTTCCGCCAGGGTCGTCGAGGCGTCGAGCGCCGGGCGGCAGGCAGCCCCGTAAGCCAGGATCGTCGCGTCGGCGCCGTCGCGCAGCACGAGGGACCGACCCACGGTAAATGGCGGCACAACGCCGACCCGCAGCGGTTGCGGCACGCTGTCGCGCGGATATCGGATCGCGCTAGGGACGTCGAGCGTGACGGCCAGTCGCAAGGCGGCGTCGAGCTCCGCGGCGTCCCCGGGGGCCATCAGGACCATGCCGGGCATGCCGCGAAGGTAGGCGATGTCGAGGAACCCGTGATGAACCGGGCCGTCGCTCCCCACGAGACCGGCCCGATCGATGCAGAATACGACCGGCAGCCCCTGAAGGACGACTTCCTGAAAGACCTGGTCGAACGCCCGCTGGAGAAACGTCGAGTAGATCGCCACGACCGGTCGAAGGCCCGCCTTGCACATGCCGGCTGCGATGTCGACCGTCGCGCTCTCGGCGATCCCGCCGTCCAGAAAGCGATCGGGGAAGACCTGTTGAAATCTGTTCAGTCCGGTGCCGTCGGGCATGGCGGCGGTCAGGGCGAAGACGCGGCGATTCTCGCGGGCAATGTCGATCAGGGCATCGGCGAAGGTCGACGTGTAGCTGTCGCCGCCCTTTTCGATTTCCACGCGGCAGCCCTCGACCTTGAACGGCTTGGGGCTGTGAAAACGCGTCGGTTCGTCGGTGGCCCACTGAGCGCCGCGACCCTTTTGGGTATGAACGTGCAGCAGCACCGGATGGTCCACGTCCTTGAGGGCCTCGAGCAATTCGATCAGATGGCCTACGTCGTGCCCGTCGGTCGGACCCACGTAGACGAAGCCGAGATGCTCGAAGATCTGGTGCGGCGAGATCGTGGTCTTCAAGCCCTCTTTGAGATGCCCCAGGGCCTCGAAGGCGGGTTTGCCGATCAGCGGCACCTGCGGCAGGAACCGCTTGACGGTTCGCTTGAACTCCTCGTAGACCGGGCTGACGCGAAACCGGGCGAGGTATTCGGCCATGCCGCCCTGGGTCGGGGCGATGCCCATCGAGTTGTCATTGAGGACGACGAGCAACTGGCGGCGCAGCGTGCCGGCCTGATTGAGCCCTTCGAAAGCAACGCCGTTGAAGATGCTGGCATCGCCGACGACGGCGACGACCCGCCGGCCGCCACCGAGCGCCGCGGCGCCGCGCGCCAATCCGACGGCCGTGGGGACGGCGGTGCCGGCGTGGCCGACGTTGAACAGGTCGTATGGGCTCTCGTCAATATTGGGAAAGCCGCTGATGCCGCCGGCGCGGCGCAGCGTGTCGAATCGATCGTTGCGCCCGGTGAGCAGCTTGTGGACGTAGGCCTGGTGACCGACGTCCCAGAGCAGGCAGTCCTTCTTGAAGTCGAAGACGCGATGCAGGGCGATCGTCAGCTCGACGACGCCAAGGTTGCTTGCCAGATGGCCGCCGTTGGTCCCGACGACCTGGATGATGCGCTCGCGCAGCTCGGCGGCGAGGCCCTCGAGCTGGCCGACGGTCAGGTCGTTCAGTTCGTCGGGCGACTTCAAATCGGCCAGCAGTCGCTTCATTTTCGATTCCATTCTCATTGTCCTTGCGGGCGCCGGCGCGCGGCCTAGCGGTCCCTGGCGACGACGAATCGGGCGAGGGCGATGAAATGTCCTGCGCGGTCGCCAAACGGCTCGATGGCCCGAACCGCGTCTTGCGCGTGGGCCTCGGCCATGCGCCGGCTCTCCTCGATCCCTACGGCTCGGGGGTAAGTTTGTTTGCCCCGGCCGTCATCCTTTCCGACCGGCTTTCCGAGATGGCCTCTCGTTCCGAGAATATCCAGTAGATCGTCGGCTGCCTGAAAGGCGAGCCCGAGATGACGGCCGTAATCGGCGAGGGCGCGAATCCGGCCCGCCTCCGCGTGGGCGGCGATCGCCCCGAGGCGGCAGGACGCCTCGAACAGTCGCGCGGTCTTCGCCGCGTGGACGGCGGCGACGCGATCGGCGGCCGGAGGTTGCCGCTCGCCTTCGAGATCGGCGGCCTCTCCACCGATCAGGCCGCGTCGACCGACGGCGTCGGACAGTTCGCAAATCATGGCCAGCGTCGTCGAGGCGTCGGCCCGTTGCCGGGCCACGACGTCGAAGGCCAACGCCAGCAGCGCGTCGCCGGCGAGAATGGCGGTCGCCTCGTCGAACTGCCGGTGGCAGGCGGGACGGCCGCGCCGCAGGTCGTCGTTGTCGATGGCGGGCAGGTCGTCGTGTATCAAGCTGAAGGTGTGGATGCACTCGACGGCGACGGCGGGCGCGACAGCGACGCGCGGTTCACCCTCGCACAGGTCGCAGGACCATTGCACGAGGACGGGCCGCAGCCGTTTGCCGCCGGATTGCAGGGCATAGCACATGGCCCGGGCCAGGCGAGCGTCATCTGCAAAAAGTTCGGCGAGGCAGTCGCCCATCGACGCATCGAAAGCACCGGCGGCTTCGATGAGGGTCTTCGCGAAAGTCGAATCCGCCGCTTCGGGATTCGCCCGGCCCCCATCGCGGGTCGTGGGCATCAGGTCGGGCAGGTCGGCATCGAGCTTCGTCATTCAGGTCGTGCATCCACCGGATGATCGACGCCGCGGTCGGTTGCGCCCGCCGCGCCCGCAGATTTCACTGAATCTTAGGGGTTTGTCTGGGCGGCCGCGAGTGGACCGTCAAGTCCTCTCGAACTTTCAAAAAAATCAAAAATCAACCTCGGGCGTCGGAGCGTCATCCCTGGCTGCCGGCGGACTCGCCCCGGTCGATGGCGACGCCGTCGGCGCCGGCGGCCTGGAGATTCTGAATCTTCAGATCGGCCTCCGCCAGGACGCTGCGGCAGCGCTGCACCAGCGACATGCCCTCTTCGAATTGTTTGATCGACTCCTCGAGGCCGATTTTTCCCTGCTCGATCGACTCGACGATTTTCTCGAGCCGGGTCATGGCCTGTTCAAATGTCATCTTGCCTTGTGCCACGGAGTCGCTGTCCTTCCCGGCGCCCCGGTCGGGCGGCACGGATTGTAACCGGCCGCCTACGTCGCGTCAGGCCGGCTCGTCGTCGAAGAGTTCCGGTTGACGGTCATCGGCGACGCGACTGGTGAAGGATCCCTCGGCGGTTCGGGTCTGCACCTTGTCCCCGGATCGCACGTCCCGGGCCCGGCGGACAACGCGCCGGTTCGTGACCATCGTGGTGATCGAGAATCCGCGGCGAAGGATGGACTCGTGGCTGCCGGCGCCGAGCCGGTCGCCAAGCACCTCGATGCGACCGGCGCGGTCGGCGAAGTAGCGGGCCTGACCGGCGAGCAGTCGATCCCGGCATTGGCCCCACAACAGGCGCCACTGATCGGCGCCGCGGCGCGGCGAGGCGGCCATCAGGTCGCCGCGCGCGACGGCAAGCCGGCGCTCGGCCCGGCGATGCGCCTGGCCGGCGGCGGAGAGAAGCCGGTGCGCCTGTTCGGTCAACAGTCGGCGGCGCCGCTGCAATTCCGCCTCGGGGCGAACACGCCACAGTCGTCGCTCGCGAGCGTGCAACTCGGCGGCGGCGGCGCTGCGGCATTGAGCGACGGCGAGCTCCAGACGGCCGGCCGCCTCGTCGAGCCATTGTCGGGTCTGCCGCAGGCGGCCGAGCGGGTCGCGAAACCACTCGCAGCGTTCGGCGACGGCGAGGCGAGACCGGGCCCGCTCCCATTGCCGTCGGCCGGCGGACTCGAGCTGGCGGCGTCGGTCATCGATCGCCGCAAGCAGATCGGCGAGCACGGGGACGACCAATTCCGCGGCGGCGGTCGGCGTCGCGGCGCGGACGTCGGCGACGAAGTCGGCAATGGTAAAGTCCACCTCGTGGCCGACGGCGCTGACGATGGGAATGCGGCTGGCGGCGATGGCCCGGGCGACGGATTCTTCGTTGAATGCCCAGAGGTCTTCGAGGGAGCCGCCGCCGCGCCCGACGATCAGCACGTCGATGCCGCCGAGCGATTCGCGTGAGGCGTTGATCCGCCGGATGGCGTCTGCGATTTGCTCGGCCGCGCCGTCGCCCTGTACGCGGACCGGATAAAGGAAGACCGAAACGCGAGGAAACCGCCGCAGGATCGTCTGGAGAATGTCGCGGATCGCGGCGCCCGTGGGGCTGGTGACGACGGCGATGCGACGCGGCAGCGCCGGCAGGGGCTTTTTGCGTGCGGAATCGAATAATCCCTGCGCCTGGAGCTTGTCCTTGAGCCGGCGAAACGCCAACTCCAGCGCCCCGACGCCGCGCGGCGCCATCCGCCGAACGTACAGTTGATATTGGCCGCGGGGTTCATAGACGTCGAGCGTACCGGTGGCGATGACTTCGAGGCCGTCGGCCGCGTCGAATCGCATCTTGGCGGCGTCGGACCGCCACATGACGCAGCGAATCTCGCTGGCCGCGTCTTTGAGGGTGAAGTACACGTGGCCGCCCGAAGGACGCGAGACGTTGGACAACTCGCCGCCGACCTTCAGTTCGGAGGGAAACTCGCGGCAAACGGCGGCGCGGATCAGGGTGTTCAACGACGAGACAGTCAGGGCGTCGTCGTCGCCTTGGCCGCCCCGCCGCGGCGGCAGGGACTCATCGGGCCCGGGGCGGACCCGGCGCGGGTCGAAGGGCGGTCGACGCGGCGGCTCGCGATCCGCTGTCACAAAGCGTCCTTTCGATAGCCGTATTCCAGCGCCTGATCGGGATCGTTGCAGCGGCGCTGGCCGAAACGGGTGAAGCCGAATTCTTCGTAAAGCCCATGCGCCGCGGTGAATTTTACGTCGCTCCAGATGATCATCGAAGCGCACCCCCTTGCCCGCGCGAAGTCGATCGCCGCCTCCAGGAGTCGACGGCCGATGCCGCGGCCGCGGAAGTCCACAAACACGTACATGCGATGCAGCTCGGCCTGGCGGCCCTCGACCGTGACGCCGGCGCAGCCGACGACGCGACCCTCGACGAGGGCCGCCCAGAACATGCCGCCGCGCCGGGCGTAATAGCCATCGATGTCGTACAGATCGCGGTGATACCCCTCGGCTTCCCAGGTGAATCCGTATTCGCGATAGACCGCCTGCACGACGTCGACGGCGGCGCGACCGTGTCGCTCGGCGTACGCTTCGATCACGCACATGGCGGCCGGCAGATTACCGCGTCGGGCCGGAGGCGTCACGCCTCGGTCAGCGGCGACTCGGCGTCGCGGCGAAAGCGCTCGATCGAGCTCGCCCGGCCGGTGTCCGTGTCGACCGTGACGAGGACGCCGCACATGCGGGCGTCATCGGTGGCCACGTCGAAGGGGGCAGGAAGACCGGTCCGCAGATACTTGAGGATGCGGTCCTTGCGGCGGCCGAGGACGCTGTCATAGGGGCCGGTCATACCGACGTCGGTGATGTAGGCAGTGCCTTTTTCCAGCACGCGCTCGTCGGCGGTGGGGACGTGGGTGTGCGTCCCGAAGACCACGCTGACGCGGCCGTCGAGGTGCCACCCCATGGCCACCTTTTCGCTGGTGGCCTCGGCGTGCATGTCCACGACGACGATGCGCACGTCCTGCGGCACGCGGGCCAGGACGCGATCGATCGCGTGAAATGGACAATCACATGGAGGACGCATGAACAGTCGTCCCATCACGGAGATGACGGCGATGCCGACGCCCTGCGGCGTGCGATGAACGACGAACTCCCGCCCGATGGACTCGGCGGGATAATTGACGGGCCGCACGGCGACGTCTGACCGCTCGAGGACCGGGAGAATCTCGCCCTTGCGATAGATGTGGTCGCCCAGGGTCATGACGTCGACGCCGTACTTGATGAATTTCTCGTAGAGAACGGTCGTCAAACCGCTGCCGGCGGCGGCGTTTTCGACATTGGCGATGACGCATTGGACGTCATTTTCCTTGACCAGCCGGGGAAGCGATTGGGAGAGGACGGACCTTCCGGGGCGGCCGACGACGTCGCCGATGCACAGAATCTTGATGTCCAAGTTGGACTTTCTAGCCGCAATCGCGGAACGGGCCCATGACACCAGAGCCCTGAGTATAACCGCAGGTCACCCGTCGAGCCAAACATCGCCGCGTCTGGCCTGCGACGGCGCAAAAAAAAGAGGCCGCCGAAGCGGCCTCGATGTTGTCATTGAGTCAGCGGGTTGCTGAGAACTCAATATCGCGAGCGTCCTCCTCCCGATCGGCCACCGCCGCCGCCGCCACCACCGCCGCCGCCGCGATTCTCGCGGGGCCGGGCCTCGTTGACCGTCAGCGCTCGCCCGTCGTGCTCGTGACCGTTCAGCGCTTCCATGGCGGACTGCGCTTCACTGTCCGAGCTCATCTCGACGAAACCGAATCCGCGGCTGCGGCCGGTCTCCCTGTCGGCGACGACCTGGGCGCTGGTGACCGCACCGTGTTGCCCGAACAGTTGTTCGAGATCGGAGCCGGTCGTGTTGAAGGAAAGGTTACCCACATACAGTTTCTTGCCCATTATTCTCTCTCCACATTGGCACTGGGCGATTCGGTCCGCTATTTTACTTTCCGGGCCGAATGGAAAGCGTCCAACCCTATGGACGGACGGTCGGATGGGGCGAAGCGGCAGGCAGGCAGCAACCATTTGAGGGGGGTGCGAAGAGAGGAGTCTCTGAAACCTACTGACACGATCGTCTCACCTGAACCGCAAGTATCATAGACAGGCAATTCTGCGGTGTAAAGATGTCAATGGGCGGCCCCCGCCCCCGATTATGGGTCGAAAACGCGATTTGTGAAATTTTCGACACGTAGCTTCCGGGTCCAGGGTTGAGTTGGCCGGCGAATTGAGCTCTCTCCTGGCTGGCCCGAATCGGGGACTCCTGTTAGCATTCAGTCATGATCCGCTTCGTAACTATTGCGTCCGTCGTTGTTTGCATCACTCCCGCGGCGCGGGCCGCTCCGCCGTTTTCGCTCAAAGCCGAGGAGACGCCGGGGGCCGATTGGGCCGAACACGAGGGCCGACTGCTTTCGAACGTCCGCCAGCTCACCAGCGTCGACATGGGGCTGGAAAAGGCCGGCGAGGCGTATTTCAGCCCCGATCAGCGAACTATCATTTTTCAGGCCTTTCCGAAATGCAAGGACGCCTACCAGATGTACACGATGGAACTGACCGCCGACGGCCAGCCACGGCGCGATTCGCTTCGGATGGTCAGCGCCGGCGGGGGCGCGTGCACGTGCGGATTCTTTCGGCCCGACGGCAGAAAGATTCTCTTCGGGTCCAGCGCGCTTAATCCCGACATGCCGAACCCGAATGCCTACCATCGCGAGGGCAGCAGCTATCAATGGGACATGCCCGGCGGGATGGACGTCCTGATCGCCGACCCGAACGGCGCCAACGCCGTTCCGCTGACGACGACGGCGGGCTACGACGCGGAGTGCGCGTTCAGCCCGGACGGCAAGTGGATCGTGTTTTGCAGCGACCGCGACGGCGATCCGGATCTGTACGTCATGAGCGCCGACGACAAGGTAGTCCGCCAACTGACCAACGAACCGGGCTACGACGGCGGGCCGTTCTTTTCCCCGGACGGCAGGCGCGTCATCTTCCGTTCCGACCGCCGGCAGAACGACTACCTGCAATTGTTCGTCATCACCGTCGACGGCTCGGGCGAGCAGCAACTCACGGCGGACGGCGAGGTCGTCAACTGGGCCCCGTATTGGCTGCCCGGCGGCAGATCGGTCGTGTTCACGACCAGCTTGCATGGGCATCGCAACTACGAGGTCTATCTGCTGAACATCGAAAGCGGCGACCTGCGGCGCGTCACGTTTTCGCCGCGGTTTGACGGGCTGCCGGTGATCAGCCCGGACGGTCGGCGGATGATGTGGACGAGCCAACGAGGAGCGGACGGATCGAGCCAGATATTCCTGGGGGACTTTCGGACACCGAATGAGTTTTGACGCCCCCGCCGGCGGCCTGCCTAACCCGTCACCTGTCCCCATCCCGCCGTGAACACGCGCACGCCGCAATAGATCAGCAGGGCCGCGAAAATGACGCGGATCACGGCGACGGGCCACTGGTGAACGCGCCGCGCGGCGATCCACGAGCCGATCATCGCGGTCGGGATCAGGCACAGGGCGAGCCGGGCCGACTGCACGATCGAATACCCGTGATGGTGCAGCTCCCAGTTCTTGTAGGCGGCGCCGACGATGCTCGACCAGAGGATCGTCGCGGCGCTGTTGGCGATGGCGCTCGTCAGGGGAATGCGCAGCGCCGCCTGTTGCGCCGGCACCGCGATCAGGCCCCCGCCGACGCCGAGGAGCCCGCCGAACACGCCGGTCGGCAGCCCGACGAATGCAACGATTCTGGTGGCCGAAAGGCGCTCGGCGTCCGACTGGAGCATTCGATCGAATCTCGTGCCGGACCGCAGGCGACTGACGTTGTAGGCCAGGACGTACAGGAGAAAAACGGCGAAGAGGATCTGCAGGTAGCCCTGTCCGGCGCCGCGAAATACGGCGCGCTCGCTGAGGAAAACGCCGAGCGCGGCCCCCACGACGGCGGCTGGAATCATCCGCCGTACAACGGCCCGAAGGGTGGCGCCGGCGAGGTGGTGGCGGATCACGGCCGGGGCGACGACGAAGAAATTCACGATCATCGCCGTCGCCTGGTAGAGATGCTGTCCGTCGGGACCCTCAAGAACGACGAGGGCGGGGATGATGACCAGCGAACCGCCGATGCCCAGGAGCCCGCCGCCGAACCCCGCGACGAGTCCGATGGCCAGAAGGGCGAGTGTGGTCACGCAGCGTTCTCCGCAGGACCGCGACGCGCCCTTCGCGGCGGGTGCCTGTACCCCGCCGTTGCAATGAGGGCGCCGCTCGTCATCGACACTACCGCAACGCTTTCGTTAGATCAAAGGAAGCATGGCGAATGCGGGATTCGAAGATCGGGGCCCGGGGCCGCTGATCCTGCACGTGTCCGGATCGGCCGCGGGCGCGAAGCGCCGCGCGAGACCGCCGTTGCCGTCTCGGGCGTGGCGCGACTAGACATGCTCGCCCGATTGGTGGAGAACCTGCCGCGGCACTTCGCGCTGGCCGCTCGGCTGGTGACCGTCAGCGGCGCGGTGTCCGGCAGCGAGACCGCGCTGTTCGCGCTGACGCGGAACGAGATGGCGCGGTTTCGCGGCTCGGCGGGAGTGGCGGCGCAGGATGTTTGCCACCGGCGAAGCCAGCCCCGAAGTCTCTTGTCGACGGTTCTCCTGACCAACACGTCGGTCCGCGTCGCCGGCGGGTCGCCGATCCTGACGCCGCTGTTCGGCGCGCGGGGGTTCATCGTCTCGATCTTCGCCGCCGAGATTCTTCCCAAGCAGCCGGCGCTGGCGACACGGGTGAAGCTGGCCCCGATGCGGGCCCTGCCGCTGCGACACCTACAAATCACCACGGCGCCGATGCGATGGGTCCTGGCGCACGTCTTCGTCGAGCCGCTGACCAGAATCCTGGCGGGCACGCATGCGCCGTCTTCGGCCACCCGGGCGGATGAATTGCAGCAACTGGTCAGCATCTGCGAGTCCGAAGGGCTGTTCGATCCGCGTTAAATGGCCCTGGTCCATCGCATCGTCGAGCTTTCGCGGACACGGGGCAGCTCGCTGAGGGTCCCGTGGGTCGATTTTCAGGCGTTCAACCTCGCGTTCGACCGCGGCGAATTGGCCCCGATGTTCCGGACCACGCGGCTGCTGCGCATTCCGGTCCATGAGGGCGACATCGACGATGTCCGGGGCGTCGTCCTTGCCAAGGATTTCCTTCTCGATGCCAAGCGGCCGTGGCCGGAACTGATTCGGCCGGTGCATTTCATCCCCGAGCAGGCAGGCGTCGAGGCCCTGCTCCAGCACTTTCGACGGACCTTCGAGCTGCCGCTCGAGGATGCGCGGATCGACACGCTGGGCGGATGGGTCGGAGAGCGGCTCGGCCAATTGCCGGCCCAGGGCGACGAGGTCGCGCCGGGAAATGTCCGACTTCGGGTGATCAGCATGCGCCAGCGGCGCATCGTCCGGGTGGAGTTGTCGTCGCGCGACGCGCCGCGGGCGAACCCGGACCTGGCGGTATTGCTCGGCGTGCACGACGCTTTCGGTGGAAGGGACGGCGCCCAACCATGTTCGCGATGTCCACGGTTCAAGTCTCTTCCTGGGTGGCCGCCTGTCTGGCGTGCCTATTGCGTCTCGACGAGTCCGGCGGCGGCCTTGGCGGCCACGTAGTAGGCGAGGATGCGCTCGAGCTCGTCGCGCTCGCCGTCCGATGCGAGGGCAATGGCCTTTTTCTGCGTGGCGATGGCGGCGTCGATCATGCCGACCTGCCCGTACACCATGGCCAGCGTCTCCAGCGTGTCGGGGTCGCGGCCCTTGGTCAGTTCGCGGGCCCGCGTCGCGCAGCGGATCATTTTGGATGGGTCACGGTCAGCGAGCGGCTTGTCGAACTCGGTGGCGACCAGGTCCATCAGCCCTTCGGAGGAGTCCTTCAGGGCGGCTTCGGTCTGCCGATCCCATGCAGCGATCTCTTCGGCGCGTCCAAACTCCTGCAGCATGTGACGCCGGATCAGGTAGCCCTGGGCCTCGGTCGGACGCAGTTCGATGACGGCGTCCAGGGTCTTGAAGATGGCCTGCTGGTCCTTCATTTGATAGTTGGCGGTCAGCTCCTCCATTAACTCGCGATGTCGTCGCGCCGAGGCCGCGGCCAATTTCGCCGTGGCCACGTCGTACTTGTCGTCCAGCGCTTTTTTGATGACGTCGTCCATGGTCCCCTGATCGCCGCCGGGATTCCCGCTCCACAGGACTTTGCCGTTGCGCCCGACGAGAAAGGCGTGGGGGATCGTCGAAATGCCGGCCATCCATTCGGAATTCGTGCGCATGTCGTCGTCGCTGCCGACGAAATACGGCATGTCGACTTTCATTCGCGATTTCTTCCCGTCGAGAAAGGCCTGAATCGTGGCCGGGCTCTCGTTGCTGACGCTAATGACGACGAGGCCGTCCTTTTGGTACTTTGTGTGCAGGTCGGCGAGATGCGGTATGCCGCGGATACAGGGGGCGCACCAGGTCGCCCAGAATTCAACCAGAAAGACATGTTTCTCGCCGTCCTTCTCACCGGGCAGCGCGGGCGGCGCCTGCGTCATCCACTTCGCGATCTTCACGGGCGGGGCAGCGTCGCCGATTTGCAGCGGGCTTTCCTCTTGCGGCGACTGAGCGGGGGACTGTCTCGCCAGCCCCGTGAGCACGAACGCAATGCAACCGACCGATAGAATCCAGCTTCTGGTCATTCTCGATATTCCTTTTTTTCCGATCGTGTCGGCCCGCACTCGCGAATCCGCCCCCACGGGGGATTGCCGGTCACCGACATGGTATCCTAGAGATCATGCGTCGGCCAGTCATTGACCGCGAGATACCGCTGCGTGTCTCCCTGCACACCGGGGGGCCGCATCGTTGCCCGTATGTACCGGGCCAGATCGCGGTCAACGAGTTTCTCTGTGCCGAGACATTGGATTCCGGGATGTACCAGAGTCTGATGGAGCTCGGATTTCGGCGCAGCGGCGACATCGTCTATCGGCCGCGCTGCCCGACCTGTCGCCAGTGCGTGCCGATCCGCGTTGTCGTGGACGCGTTTCGGCCGACCCGTTCCCAGCGGCGGGCGCGGCGCCGAAACGCCGACGTCCGCGTCACGCTGGGGCCGCCCGAATACACCGGCGAAAAGTGGAAAGTCTACCGGGCCTATCTGCAATACCAGCACGGCGATTCGGCACAGTGCAATCGCGAGGAGTTCGAAGCGTTTCTCTATCGTTCACCGACGACCACCGTCGAGATGACCTACTGGCTCGGCGATCGGCTCCTCGGCGCGGGCATCGTCGATCAAACGCCGTCGGCGCTGTCCAGCGTGTATTTCTACTTCGATCCGGCCGAGGCCAGGCGGAGTTTGGGCGTTTTCAGCGCGCTGGTGGAGATCGACGAATGCCGGCGCCGCGGCCTGACCTATTGGTATGTGGGATACTATGTCGGCGCGTGTCACACCATGCGTTACAAGGCGGCGTTCGGACCCCACGAACTGTTGGGAGCCGACGGCGTCTGGCGGCGGTCGGTAGGCGGCGGCTCACGAGCGGAAGATTCACTCCATGGGGGATCCGGCAGGGAAGCGGGGGAAAATTCGGGGCCGCCGCCGTGGATTAACTCAACCGGATCGGCCGCTGACCGATAGAGTCACTCACCGGGGATCGGTCAACGAGCAGGGGGCATTTTCGGCGCGGAGCGTCGACGGCTTTCGGCCGGGTTGTCGACACGCGACGGCGTTCGGACCCGGCGGGTTGGCGCCTTCCTGCCGCCTTTTTTCATCTTGTCATCAACGTCATTCGCAGAAAGGGCCGCTGGAGGGGGCGGCCTTCGTTGCATCCGGGCCGCGCGCGCCTGTTTTGCGGACGCTTGCGCGCCGCGATGAGTCCCCACGTACCTAAAGCCCCGGCAGTTCCTGCTCGATACGCCGTGAGGACGCTCGCAGCCACGCCGATCCTGGAGACGCCAATCGCCATGCACGCGGAGACACTCGACCTCATCAAACGGTCCGCCACGATTCCGTCCATGCCGCTGGTCGCGACGCGCTGCTACGAAATGACGCAGGATCCGGCGTGCGACTACGGCAAGCTCGTGGAGCTGCTGGGAACGGACCCGGGAATGGCGGCGGACGTGCTGCGCCTTTCGAATTCCGCGCTCTTCGGCGTCACGCGCCAGATCGGCTCACTGCGGCAGGCGATGACGCTGCTGGGGATCAAGCGAATCCGCGAACTCGTCCTGACGCGCTACCTCGTGCAAAAGACGGAGGAAGTGGCCACGGACGCCGTGGACATGACCTATTTCTGGCGACGGTCGCTCACCACGGCCGTGCTATCCGCGAAATTCGCGGGCATCCTCGCCCCGGCCAATCGCGACGAAGCGTTCATCGGGGGCCTGCTCGCCGACGTCGGCGTGTTGATCCTCGCGAAAGCGATCCCCGACAGGTATCACCCCATCGCCGAACAGTATCGGCCGCGCACGGGCGATGAATGGACGCACGACGAATACAACCTGCTCGGGGTCACCCACGGCGAGGTGTCGGCGCTGGTACTCGAGCAATGGCGGCTGCCGCAGACCCTGGTCGACGCCGTGCGGTATCATCATGCCCGCCACGACGACCTGCCGGCCGATTCGGCGGGGGCCATGCTGGCCCGAATGATCGGCGCGGCGGGGATGATCGCCCGAATCCTCTGCGAGGCGACCGACACGCACGAAGCGGCCGCGGCGTGCACGGACGTCACGGATCGGGTCAACCTGGACATTCTCGTGTTGATCCGCGCCCTCGACGGGATCGAGGAGCAGATCGAGCAGTTGGCGGAGCTGCTTCAGGTGGACGTCTGGAGCAGCCGCGTATTCGCGTCGCTCGGCAAGGAACTCATCGAGATTCTCGAACAAAACGTCTCGGCGGCCGGCGCCTGATTCACGCCACTCCGGGCTTTGCGACTTCCGTCGTTTTGCCGTCGCCGGCGCCGGCGCCGGCGCGCGGAGCAGGCCTCGCGCACTTTTCTTGGGCCCTGGACAGGCGTAGGATGCACGCTTGGGATAACGCCGTCTGCGCGATTCACCTTCTGCATCATGCCATCCGAAACGCCATCTCGCCTCAGCGAACTCGTCGTCGCCCCCGGCGACGGGCCCGCGGCGTCGCTGGTTTCCGCATTGACGGCGGCCATCGTTCTTACGGGCCGGCCGTGTGATCGACATGCCGTCGCCGTCGTCACGGGCATCGCGTTTCACACGTCGTATTGCCGGGAGGCGGCGCCTGGCTGCCGCTGGAACACCCACGGGCTCGATGCCTTTCTGATCGAGGGCGCATTGCGTTGGGGGCTGGAGTTGCGCGAGATGCATCCGCCGGATGCCGCGCCGCTGCCGACGCCGCCGCCGGAGTATGACGGCCACTTTCGCGACAGTTACATGCCGTTCGTCGAGGCGGCTCTTTCGCGCGGGCAGCCGGTGCTGGCATGGATGGGCTGGCCGGCGCCGGCTGAGCGGGCATGGGGCGTCATGACCGGGATGGACGCCACCGCAGGGCGCTGCCGGGGATCGACGGCCATGAGCGGCCCGTGGCAGGTGGTGATGGATTCGCCGCCCGTGGCGATCTATACGATCGCGGGCACGACGGAACCGGCGCACGAGCCGGGGGCGCTCTTCCGGCAGGTCGCCGGCCAGGCACGATGCCTGTTGGCGGGCGAGATCGATACCTGCCACGGCATCGAGACCGGGATCCGCGTGCTGGAACGGCTCGCGGCGCGAGTCGGTGAGTCGGGACGATTGGCCGAGGATGGGGCCGCGGGGCTGGTGAGGGTGTTGCAAGACAAGCTGGCCGGTTGCGAATCGGCGATCGCGTGGCTCCGCGGCGCCGGCCCATCGCCCGGCGCGCCGCAGGGCGAAATCGCCGAGGCCTGGTGCGCCGACTGCGAGCGGCAACGCGAGTTGGCCCGCGCGTGTCTGGAGGAATTCCCATCGGCGGGGACGGCGGCGGCGCTTCGCGGCATCATCGAGATCGACACGCGCATCGCGGAGATGCTGCCAAGTTGGAATTCGTGATCGAGGCGGATGGGCGCCGCGCCCATCCGGTTCATTCGGGGTCGATGGTGCGGCGGTTTCTGACGCGGCGGTCGCACGGCGGCGCGTCGTCGTTTCCCAGCCACCGGTCCCAGGCGGAATGATCGGCAATATCGACGCCGTCGGCTTTGGCGCGGCGCTGCAGATACTTTTGCAGTTCGATCAGGAAGTGCGTATCGAGAAGGTCGGTGTGCTCCGCGAGATGTCGGTGCAGCACGCGATAGACGAGTTTCAATTCCTCGCCGTCCAGCGCCGCGACGACGGCATCGGCCCTCTCTTCAAAGCTCATGGTCGATGGTCCTTTCTGCCGAGCGGATTATAACGCAGCGGACCAGAGGGCGTGGGCGGAGACCCGAGGCCTGAGGTTTGAGATTTGATTGGAGTTGCGACCCCGCTCAAGGCGCGGACCCGACGCTGCCCGCCGACCAAAAGTTCGCCGCGATGGTCGCCAAGCTCCAGGAACTCGGCCTGCCCCTGATCAATCCGGCGGTCGCCTTGTGCGCGCAGTAAATATCCGATTCGACACGCGCAGCGGTGCGGGATGAACTGTCCCCACCGTCGCGCGAACGGCGAGCAAGAGTGCTTTCTTGGCCATGAATCCGAGAGACGAACGAATCCACCGGCGCGGCCGTCCGCGACACGATTCGGGCCAACCGTTACAAACCGAACAAAAATTTTGGGCATTCTTGGGCAGTTTTAGCTTCCATAGGGGTTACAACGACTCCTGAGCAGGCCCGATTCCAAGTCCCGCGATGGTTGCATGGGCGTAGGGACGGCGCGAAAAGGGACTCACGCCTTGGCGAACGAGGGAAGGAAGGTGCGAGACAGGATTCTCGCACCAGCGAGTCTCCTCCTTGCTTGCGTACGCCTCGATTTACACCTATATCTGACTGTCGTTCCGCTTCCTTGACGGACGATCCGGCGAATTGACGATAACAGGAAATACGCGAATGACCGCTTCAACCGCCGTGTACGCTCCGATCCCGCTGCTCGACCTTCGCGCCCAGTACGCGACGATCCGCGATGAGGTCACCGTCGCGATCGCCGAGGTCTGCGAGTCGCAGCGCTTCATCGGCGGGCCGGAGGTCGTCGCGTGCGAGGAGGAGATCGCTGCCTATTGCGGCTGCCGCCACGGCATCGGCGTCAGCAGCGGCACGGACGCCCTGCTCGTCGGCATGATGGCGATGGGCATCGGCCCCGGCGACGAGGTCATCGTTCCGGCGCTCACCTTCTTCGCCACCGGCGGCTGCGTCGCGCGGCTCGGGGCCACGCCGGTCTTCGTCGATATCGACCCGAAGTCGTTCAACGTCACCGCGAAACTGATCGAGCCGGCCATTACCGAACGGACCAAGCTGATCATCCCCGTCCATCTGTACGGCCAGTGCGCCGAGATGGAGAACATCATGGCCCTGGCCGATCGCCGCGGCATCCCGGTCCTGGAGGATGCGGCCCAGTCGATCGGCGCCGAGCGCAACGGGCGCAAGGCGGGGCAGTTCGGCCGGCTGACGACGTTTTCGTTCTTCCCGAGCAAGAATCTCGGCGCGTTCGGCGACGGGGGCATGATCGTGACCGACGACACGGACCTCGCCGACCGTCTGCGCCTGCTGCGCGACCACGGGGCCTCGCCGAAATACTATCACAGCCACGTCGGCGGCAATTTCCGCCTCGACGCGATTCAGGCCGCGGTCCTCCGCGTCAAGCTTCGCCACCTCGACGATTGGTCGCGCCGTCGCGCGGAAAACGCCCGCCGCTACGGCGGCCTGCTCGGTTCCGGCGCGACGGTCTTCGTCCGCACGCCGGTCATCTCGCCGGGCAACGTATCGATCTACAACCAGTACGTGATACGCGCCCCGCGTCGCGATGCCCTTCGCCGGCGCCTGACCGAATGCCGCATCGGCACCGAGATTTATTATCCCTTGCCTCTCCACTTGCAGGCGTGTTTCGCCCATCTCGGGGGCAAGGCGGGCGATTGCCCGATTGCCGAGCAGGCCGCCGACGAGGTCCTGGCCCTGCCCGTCTATCCGGAGCTGACGCTTTCGCAGCAGCAGCGCGTCGCCGAGACGATCAAAGAATTCTACGCGACTGGAGCGTAAGGGCGTGATCGCCGCGGCGAGTTCACCGATGGCGATCCTGCCTCCTTCGGGCCTGCTCGTTCCGCTTCTCGTTTCGCTGGCCGTCACGCTGATCGCCACGCCGCTGGTCCGCGGACTCGCCATTCGCTTGGCCATCTACGACCGGCCCGACGCCGGCCTCAAGCCGCACGAGCGACCGGTCCCGTTTCTCGGCGGCCTGGCGATCTACTGCGGCTGGCTCGCGGCGTTGGCAATTGCAAGCAGGCAAACCGATATTGACCGCCCGCTGCTGTGGATCGCCGTCAGCGGCACGCTCCTGCTGGTCACCGGGCTGATCGACGACTTTCGCCATCTGCCACCGAAGCTGCGGCTCGCCATCCAGGCCCTCGCGGCGGCGGGATTGATCTACGGCGGGGTGGGGAGGCGGGCCGCGGCCCCGATTGTCGGACTGTTCGACGGCATCGGTCCGGCGTGGGCAACAGGCGAGGCGGTTTGCCTTGTCGCCAGCGGGCTGCTCGCCGCGTTCGTCCTCGCCGGGGCGATGAACGCCGCCAACCTGATCGACGGAATGGATGGCCTGTGCGCCGGCGTGATGGCCATTTGCATGGCGGCGATCGCCTGCGTCGGATGTCGCGTGCCCGATGAGTTGATCGAGGCCTCGCCGGCCGGCGGCGTCGTGTTCTGGATCGCGGCCGCGGTGATCGGCGCCTGTTTGGGATTTCTGTTCTTCAATTATCACCGCGCGTCGATCTTCATGGGCGACAGCGGTTCGCTGCTGCTCGGGTTCAGCGTGGGCGTCGCGCTGCTGGCCCTCGGCGACGTGCCGAACGGGGCGGGGGAGTTGACGTGGCGGTGGATGGTGGGCGCGGGCATCGCGTTCGCCTTTCCGATCCTCGACACCGCCGTGGCGATGACCCGCCGCCGGCTCCATCGCCGGCCGCTGTTCGTCGGCGACCGCAGCCACATTTACGATCAGCTCAACGACCGCGGATGGGGCGTTCGGCGGACGGTTCTGATCTGCTACGTCATCGCCGCGGCGTTTGGCGTCATCGCCGTCATCGCCGTTCGGTTGCCGCTACTGCTGTTTATGGCGGTCATCGTCGGCCTGCCGGGCATCGCCGCGATCGTCGTGCGCCGATTCGGCCTGCTGAAGGTGGACGACGCCGCGCAGCTTTCCGGCTCGACTTCAGCCGACGACCCCGCGAACCGATCATGACACCGGGTCAGCCGCGGCCGTGATCGATTGATTTCATAATCGCCGACGCAAGACGATGTCTGTCTCCGCTGTAACTCGCCGATCTGAATCGACCGCGCCGGGGCCACGCATCGGTCAACAATCGGTCCGGGACGTTTCTCGGCGCGACGATACCGCGCGGCAAACGACGCTGCGCGTCCTTTCGTACAACATCCTCTACGGGCTGCGGTGGGACGCCGTGCGCGAATTGGTCCAGGCCGACCCCGCCGACATCATCTGCCTTCAGGAGGTGCCGGCGGCGGATCATCGCTGGACGCGCGCCGTCCGCCCCCAGCGGATCATCGACGATCTCGGTCTGCCCAACGACTGCGCCATGCTCTGGCGCAAGACTCAGGGCCGGGTGGGCAACATGACGCTGGTCCGCGGCGGACGGATCGAGCCCGGTCGGGTGCTGCACGTCCCACCGTCGCAGCCGTACGGCATGGTCAACCGCGTGACGGTCGGGGGGGTCGGGCTCGTCGTGGCCAACGTGCATTTCGCCGAGATGCTGGGCCCGCCGCTTCTGTCATTTCCGTTCAGCGAAGTCTTCCGCCTCCGCGAGGCCTGCCACCTGACGCGGACGCTGCGGCGTGCGCGCGTGCCGGTGATTGCCGCGGGAGATTTCAACACCTTCTGGCCCGCGCCGGCGACATGGCCGCTCCGCTGGCACTGGCGGGACTGCCGCAGGGCGGTGGGGGGCTTGGGCCGCGCGACGCGCCCGACGTACGGCCTGCCATTTATCATCGACAACATTCTCGTTCGCGGCGACGCGGATATCCTCGACTACGAAGTCATCGACGGGCCGGGCTCGGACCATCGGGCGATCGCCGCGACGGTGCGGGTGGTGAAGAGCGAATAGCGAAGGTCCGAGACCTGGGGCCTGGGACCTGGGGACTGGAGCTTGGGACCTGGGGGTGCTGACCGAACGCGGAGTGCGGAATTCGGATTGCGGAATGGAAAACGGGGCCGGGGACGGCCCGGCTCGCGGGGGCGTTTGGAAATCTTGAGTTCAGAGAGATTCTGGTCGTTGTAGAGAGTCGAGCCCGCCATCGGGAGTGACGATCGTTGATTGGAACCAATCCGCTAATCTGTCTGTTATTCTGTTCTGGCTGGACGTTTTCATTTAGGGTGATCACAATCGGCAGGTCGTGATCCCCGCTTTTGACCAATCGGGCGTTCTACCACCCGGCGTTCACCCCGCATCGCTGGTTGACATCGAAGTTCGATTCGGACGCGAGTCCGATCTGCGGCGCGTGCAAATGGAGTCGGTTCGATGGATGGTGGATTTGGCGAGGCGGGCGGGAGTGCGGCGAATCATCTTGAACGGCAGCTTCGTCACCGATAAAATAGAGCCGAACGACGTGGATTGCGTGCTCCTGATCGAGCGTGGATTCCCCGCGGATTCCGCGGCTGAGGCGGAGTTGAGCGCGGGCCTGCCGTTCCTCGAACTGAAGCTGGTGGGGCAGATGGGCTTTGATGAGTACGTAAACGTCACCTTCGGGACGGATCGGATGGGCGCTGCCAAGGGGATGATCGAGATAATTCCATGAGTCTCCGAAACGACATCGAACTCGCGAACGCCCGCGCCAAGCTGAGACGGCTGGAGACGCGCTATGACGAGCTGGGCAACAACGCTGACGAGGACGAGCACGTGCGCGAGCTGACGCTGCGCTCGCTTCGGGCAACGATCAATCAGTTCAAGGAAGAGATCGCGCGGTATGAGGCGCACCACGCGGTCCGGGGCTGAGGGGGCGGGCCGTGGGCATGCACGCGTGGAGTATGTCGGGGCGTCGTGGAGATTCGAGCCCGCCAGAATGGGAGCAACAGTCGGTAATTCGACTTTTCGCGAATTGTGATACCGAGGTCATTTGTTCCAAGGATTCACGGGCCCTGTCGTCAGGTGAGAGGGATCGAATCCTACTTCGCTGAATAGGTTTTGTGTGTGATCACCCAGGTCCAGGTTCTTCATCCCAAGAACAAAACAAGTGGCCAGGACGACGAGCTGGTTCGCCTTTCTGAGCCATTGGGCGGCGCGCTCATCGCCTTTTTGGGGGTTCCCGAGAATGATGTAGGGGCCGTCAAGGGTAACTGAATTATGAATCATGCCGGGGCTCGCGTGATTAATCATGCACTGGACACCGTACCAAGCATCGTGTCCCTGTTTATCAAATCTGCATGCTATTGCGGTTTTCCTGATCGACTTGCCGTTCCACGTGGGTTTTCGCTGCCTTTTCTGCTCTGGCGTGAGATTCGCCTTTACTTGGTCGTGAACTTCAACACGTCGATCCCAGTTCTTCTGCTCTTCTGGTGACAGGCCGCTCCGATACGCATCCCGGTCATCGCCGATCGCCTCGACGTATTCATAGGGTTCGAAATTCAAGTATCGCTTCGCCAAATCGTTCCCTTCGGCTTCTGAATTCGCCTGCGTTCGGATGTAGGCGATGACCAAGAACGACTCGTAGAGTGATCGAAGCAGAACGGCGGCCGCGACGACCGATCCCGGTGCTTGCTCCAGCACAAGCCGTGCGGCCCGGTGAAGCTCCGTGATGCGGGACATCATAGCAAACAATACCGTGTCCAGATGCATCCTCTCGAAGCTACAACGCTCCAGCGATGCGCGTGCCCACTCGCGAACCCGATCTGCGGTTATGGTCGCACTACTCGTACATTCTTTCAATTCCACGACGGCTTTCTCCTCGACGACAAAAGCCCCAGTTCATGAATCAAATATCAGGCCCAGATAGCGTGCAGCAGTCGCCCACGCGCGGTTATTCAGTGAATCACCGCCCACTTGGACGAATAGCCAGGCGTTGTCAAGAAGTCAACCAAGCAGGTTGGATCCATTCCCCGCAGGCGGCGCGGTCATTGCGTCGCCGGGCGGGGGTAGGCGATGACGCTTTTGTGGCCGGCGTCGTCGACGGAGCGGACGCCGAAGATGTAGTTGTCCTTGCTGAGGGGGTGGACGCAGCCGGTCTGGATGCCGAGGAAGAGCGACTCCCGCCACTGCGGGGCGGTCGTCTCGCGCCAGACGACCTCGTAACCGGCGAGGTCCTTTTCTTCGCCCGGGTCCCATTGCAGGGTCGTCGTGTTCTCCAGCTTCGCCGTGATCACGCGGAGGTTCGCCGGCGGGGCGGGGGCCAGGGCCAGGCGGCCCAGGGCCGCGAGGTTGAGCCGGGCGACGCTGGCGATGTACGCATAGTCGCAGAACCGCGGCAGGTCGCCGTACTGCACGCCTTCTTCGACGCGGACGTATTGATGCTGCCGCCGATAGTCCTCGTTGACCTCGGTGAAGCGGATCGCCGGGTATCCCTGCTCGCTGAAGGCGGTGTGGTCGCCGCCGCGGAGGAAGCGGTCCCGGCGCCAGATCAGCATCGCTTCACAACCCGGCACGTACATGCGTGCCGTCTCATCGACGTACCGCGCCAGTTGCCGCGAGGGCGAATCGTTTTCGTTGCCCGTCGCCAGGCGAATGCGCCGCGCTTCGTCCGACGATTCAGTGACCGGCACGCCTTCGCTGAAGACGCGGACCCGGCGGTCATCACTCACGCCATTGCCGCCGGTGGTGTTGCCGACGATGTCATTGGTGAACATGCCGGCGACGTTGACGTCGGCCGTTCTGAACTGCCGGGCCATGTGCCGGGCGCCAAAGAGGCCCTGCTCCTCTCCGGCGACGGCGGCGAAGACGATGGTGGCGTCGAAGGAGCGCTTGGACATGACGCGGGCGGCCTCGAGCACGACGGCCACGCCGCTGGCGTCGTCGTTGGCGCCCGGGGCGTCGGATTCGTAATCGAGGACGTCGCCGCAGATGCTGTCGTAGTGGCCGCTGACGACGTAGACGCGTCGGGCGGAGGCGGGGTCGGTGCCGGCGAGGGTGGCGATGACGTTGACGATCTCGACGTCGTGGACGATGCGCCGACCGTCGGCCTCCTGCACATAGGATTGAAGCTCGACCGTCAGCCGGCCGTTACTGGCGGCGGCGTACTCGTCGAACCGCGACTGGATCCATCGCCGGGCGGCGCCGATGCCGCGCGACTCGCTATCCGTGTCGCTCAGGGTGTGCCGCGTGCCGAACGATGCGAGCTTTTCGACGGCGGCCCGGATGTTCGCCTCGCTGATTTCGGCGCACATTTCGTGAATCGCGGCATCGCCCGGTCGGGCGCAGCCGGCGGGGGCGGTCAACGCGGCGGCGACGAGCAGGCATGTTGCGTGGCGACGATGCGCGCGCGCGACGCGGCGGATGGACAAGAAAAGATTCACGATTTTCTACTCCCTTTGCGCGGCGAGCTGCCGAACCATGGCCAGGGCCGCCTCGCGGTCGGACAGCGTCTCGGCCAATTGGGCATCATAAACGCGATCGAGTATCCACCTGTATGCCGGGCCGGCCTGGACGCCGAGGGCCGCCAGATCGTGACCGGTGACGAGCGGGGGCGGGGCGACGCGGTCCGCCGGTATCGCGCCGACGCGTCGACGAACGGCTTCGTAAGCGGTCATCGGGCGCCGGCCGGCCTCGAGGCGGGCGCGAAACAATTCGACGAGCATCGCAAACGCCGGATGGGCCATGAGCTTCTTCAACGCCGCCAGGGGCAGGTCGTCGCCCTGGGCCAGGTCGTCGCGATGGGTGACGAGCCAGGCCACCGTCCGCGCCGAATCGTTGCTACAGCGCAGGGCCTCGCAGGCCGATGCGACCTTGTCGATCGGCAGGGGGCAGACCATCGCCGCCAGGCCCAGCTCGAACGGCGCCGCCGGGGGCAGCGCGCCGAGCAGGGCGGCCACGGCGTCGGCGTCGAGGGCGAGGTTCGCGGCGCCATCCCAGAGATGTTCGAGCAGGCCCGTCTCGCGCATTTCGTCAAACGCGCGGCGGCGCCCGGCGCTGGACAGGATCAAGTCGAGTTCTTCCCGGATGCGCTCGGGGCTGATTCTGCGCAGGTCGGCGGCGTGGCGAGCGATGGCGTCACGCGTCTTTGCCTGAATGGTGAAATCCAGCCGCGCGGCAAAGCGAATGGCGCGGAGCATCCGCAGGTGGTCCTCTGCGAATCGCCGGTCGGGATCGCCGATGGCCCGGATGAGGCGGCGCCTGATGTCGTCGCGCCCGCCGACGTCGTCGACGACTTCGTGCCTGACGGGGTCGTAGAACATCCCATTGATGGTAAAGTCGCGGCGCTGGCCGTCCTCGCGGACATCGGCGAACGTCACCGATTCTGGATGGCGACCGTCCAGGTATTCGTTGTCGCGGCGAAAGGTCGCGACCTCCACGTCGAATCCGCGGACGCGCACGAGGACGACGCCGAACGCCGCGCCGACCTGCCGGGTGCGGGGAAAAAGGTCGACGACCTGGGCCGGCTTCGCCGAGGTGGCGACGTCGATGTCCATCGGCCGCCGGCCCATGGCCATGTCGCGGACGCATCCCCCGGCGAACAGCGCGATGTGACCGGCCCGCTGAAGGGTCTCGACCACGCGGCGTGCGGCGCCGTACATCGACGAGACGCGCGGCAATTTGCGATGGGGGCGACTCACGGCTGCTCCCGCTCCAGACGGGTGAGTTGGGTCAGCGCCATCGTACCCCACACGCGCAGGGGCGACGAATGCCATCCGCCCGGCAGTTGCTCCGATATCTTCGTCGCGGCGTCGTGCCGCCAGAGAATGACGGCGTCGGCGGCGACGGAAATCTGGCGACCGAGCCGCGCCACGATGCTCGCCATGCCGGCGGCGTCCTCGCTCAGCGCGTACGGCGGATCAATGAAGACGATATCGAAGCCGCATCCATCCGGGGGGGCGGCGATGAGCGTCTCGGCGGCGCCGGCGATGACGGTCGCCTCCGCGTCAAGGCCCAGCCGCGCGAGGTTCTGCCTGAGGCACTTCAGCGCTGCCCGGTCGCGCTCGACAAACGTGCAGTGCGAAGCGCCGCGCGAGAGGGCCTCGATGCCCAGACTCCCGCCGCCGCAAAACAAGTCGAGCACGGCAACGGCAGGCAGGGACCCCGGCATCGCCAGGCGGGCCCCGAGCCAGTCAAACAGCGAGACCTTGACGCGATCGAGAATCGGCCGCGTCTCCAGGCCGGGTGGGGCGGTCAGCGATCGGCCCTTGCATCTCCCCGCGATCACGCGCATGTCGGCAGACTATACCCGCGGGGAAGCGGCGATTGGAATCGCGCCGGCCGGGAGCGGCGGGGTCCATCCATGGTCGATTTGCCGCCTTGGCCGGCATCGATAGAATCGCGGGCGCATGGCCAGTATCCCGCCGGTCAAGGGGACGCGCGATCTGTACCCCGAGGATTACGCGCCGATCCGCCGCATCTTCGACGTCTGGCGCGACGTCTCGGTCCGCCACGGCTTCGAAGAGTTCGAGGGGCCGACGCTGGAATACCTCGAGCTCTATCGCGAGAAAAGCGGGGACGAGCTCGTCGGGCAATTGTATCTCCTGACCGACAGCGGGGGTCGCGAGTTGGCCCTGCGCCCGGAGATGACGCCGACGCTGGCGCGGATGGTCGCCGCCCGGGTCCACGCGCTGTCCAAGCCGATCAAGTGGTTTTGCATTCCGACGCTCTTCCGCGGGGAAAACGTGCAGCGGGGGCGGCTGCGCGAATTCTTCCAGTGGAACGTTGACGTGATCGGCACGGCGGACGTCGTCGGCGACGCGGAGGTGATCCTCGTCGGGGTCGAGGCGCTGCGGGAGCTGGGGCTGGCGGCGAGCGATTTCGCGGTGCACATCAGCAACCGGCGGCTGATGGCGGCGCTGCTTTCGGCGCTGGGGATCGCCGAGAACCGGCACGGCGCGGCGTACGGCATTCTCGACAAGTTCGGCAAGCTGCCGGCGGAGGAGTTCGATCGTCGGTGGGGGGAGGCGTTCGCCGATGCCGTCGGCGCGGCGCCGCTCCGAGCGTTGATGGCGGCAACGAGTCCCGCGGACGTCGGCTCGGCGGTCCGCGCCTCGGGGGGCCGGGTCTCCGAGGCCCTGGAGGCGGCCATCGACGAAACGGGGCGACTGGTTTCGATTCTCGCTGATTTTGGAATTACAGAATTCTGTAAATTTGACCTGCGCGTCGTCCGCGGGCTCGCCTATTACACCGGGCCGGTCTTCGAGTTTTACGATCGCTCCGAGGCCGAGCGGGCCATCTGCGGCGGGGGGCGCTACGACGATCTGCTCGGCAAACTGGGTAAATCGAAGGAGCCGGCGGTCGGCTTCGGCATGGGTGACGTTGTTCTGTCACTGGTCCTGGCCGACCGCGGCCTGTTGCAATCACGGGAGGCCGACTCGCCGGTTTACGTGGTCGGTGGGGGACAGACGGGTCCGTCCACGCTGCACCGGGTGGTCGGGTTGCTGCGCCGCGCGGGGATTCGCGCGGAGTTCGGCTACCGCCCGCAGGCGTTGAACAAACAATTGAAGGCGGCCGACAAGCGCGGCGCGCGACAGGTCGTCATTCTCGCCGCCGATGATCTGCCCGCCGGGCGGGTGCGGATTCGGCAACTGTCCGGTCCCGACGCCGGCCGGCAGCGCGAGGTGTCGCTTGACGAACTGGCGGCCGATCCGTGTCAGGCGTTGCGGGGTGACCGATGACCACGCGCCGGAGTCATTACGAAATGGCCTTCGAGCGCTATCTCGATCGACGCGGGACGCCGTACGTCGCCGTCGAGAGCGTCCGACATTTCGCCCGTCGCCGCGTGGGCCTCAAGGCGTTCGACTACATCGTCTATCCCGCCTCCGAGCGGCCGTGTCTCGTCGACGTCAAGGGACGAAAGTGCAGCCCGCGCAGCGGCGCAGACGTTCGCCAGAAAAACTGGGTTACCCGTGGCGACGTTCGCGGCCTGCTGAGCTGGCGCGAAGTGTTCGGCCCGGAATACGACGCTCGCTTCGTCTTCAGTTATTGGGTGCCGGAAGGCGGATCGCCGGCGGTGCAGGGGGATGCCGAACTCGTCTCCTTCGCGGGGCGGCGATACAGCTTCTGGCTGGTTGACATCGAGGATTACGCCGGACACCAGAAGCGCCTGTCGAGGAGCTGGGACACGGTTTGTGTACCGCGCGACGTGTTCCGGGGCATGAGCCGGCGGCTGGAGACGTGCTGGCCCTCGGCCCCGTGTTGACGAATGGCCGACAGAAACCGCCGCATGATGGAATATCCAGGACGGCGTATGTTGCCCGGCGAATTTCATGGCGTACAATAGGCGGATGAGGGCACTGGCAGGGGGGCAATAAGGGCTCACGCCGAGTCGAGCATGAGACGCGTCCAGAGAATCGTACGCCTCCTGATCATCGTCGGCTCATGGGTCGCCGCGATCGCGACGCCGGTCGGCGCCCAGCAAAACGATCCGTCCGTCTCGGAAGACAACATTCATTTGATGGAAGGGGGGCAGCCAGTCCTTGAATATGCCATTGCCGGGGCGTTTCTGCTGGCCGCCATGGCCATCGGTTTTAGGCCCTGCAAAAGAAGCCAGGAGAAGAAATCCGCCTCATGACCAAGCCAACGATCGTCATCCTGCTGGTGATGGCCAACATCCTGCTTTTGGCCACGCTCCTGATCACGGTGGCGGGGCCCGCGCCGGCCTTCGCCCAGGCGGCTCCGCTGGGGCAGAATTACGCCATCGTCGCCGCCGAGGTCCGCGACGGCGTGGACGGCGTGTACGTGATCGATCTTTCGACCCGCCGGCTGCACGTCTTCGTGCCCAATCGCAATCTCGCCGACCGTCGGCTTCTTTACGCCGACTATCGCGACCTGCAACGGGATTTCCGGGGGGGCAATTAGATGTTCACCTCAAGAAACCCACCGCCGGGCAGCGGCATGAACGACCATCGCAACCTGGCCATCGGCGTCCTTTCCGTGACGGGCATGATCCTGCTCGTCGCGGTGATCTTCGCGACCGTTGGCGGACAGAACCCGGCCCGGGCCATCGGCCAGATCGATCGCGGCGGCGATTACATCATGGTGACCGGCCAGTTCACGGACAACACGGAACTGGTATACATCACCGACGCCGCGGCCCAGCGGATGAACGTTTACAGCTTCGAGCTGTCCAATCGCCAGTTCGTTCTCTGGGATGCTTTGAATCTCAAGTCGCTGTTTCAAAGCCGCAGATAGCCACAATGGGGCTCTTCGTCGCTGTCGTCGTTGACAGCTTGAAATGAGTGGCTCCATTCTGCGGCGTGGGGCTTGTCGCTAGGCTGCCGCCGCAACGAATCGACCGAATCATAAACTCCGTGTAGGGAGCAAAGAGTCTTGATGATGCGCCCGGTGACCAAGCCAATGATTGACGAAATGGCGTTCTTGATAAACTGCAACCAGCGGAGGATACGCGCAAGCAGAGACGGATTCTCTTGTTGCTTCATCCTCTCGAGTGCGTCTTCTAATTTCGTTATTCGAGATTGAATAGAGACGCCTTTATCGCGAAGCTTTTCGATCTTGCGACGACAAGACGCTTGCACTCGTTTCAAGTGGAATTCCTGGATTCCGATTACGCCACGGCGAACAAAAAAGCCCAGTCCAAGAGTGAGTACATCGACTGCCTTAAGATCCTTATCTTGCTGAAGCTCTTCAATCCGTACTTCAAGCGCTCGAACCTGGTAACGAATCACCCCTTGGGAATCGCGCAGCGCATCTGATCGATTCTCCAGTTCTTGGATAAAGTCAGCAACGCTTTCGAGTTTTCGACGGTTTAGGGACTTGACCAGCTTGTCAATAAGTCGATCAACGACACGTATGCAGTCAAGGGCATCAGCGAGTCCGGCGCTTAGTTCGGTAAAGGAGAAGTTGGCAGCGTTGGACATCTCTATATCCTCCGAATTGGGGGATTGACGACTGGTCGTGAGTTCTGACCATACGAGTCGGGTATTGGTTAGTCAAAAACCGTAATGGCGACTGAGCTCAGTGGGATGCTCAGAGGCAATGGGGCAAGGGCTGGTGCCTCGCGAAGGAGCCAGGTTCCAGCGGCCGGCCCCGTAGCAGCCCGTGGCGAAAGTCCCAAAAGCCGCGTTTTTGACCCCGTCAGAGGGGGTGAAATCGACTTTTGTCACAGGCTGGTAGGCGACTCGAGCATAGCCACGCTGCCTTGTCCTGGCGCGATCAGCCGCTAGAATCGTGTCGGAGTGACCGTACGGCTCTATCGCGCGGTTTTCCGCCCCGTCCGTGGTATGAGCCACGAGGGGGCGTTTTCATGTCTCTGCCTAAAATGTACCATAAATCACGGTACAAGACAATAAAAAGAGTTGCGTTGTACCTCAGGACACGGTACAATGTTGGGATGACGTGACCTGCCCCCGTTTTATGTACCAGTTGTTATGAGAGTCGGAGCCAATTCTACATCCCGGCGCATCTGCCGCTCTGCGCATCGCGGAGGGGAAAGAAGCCGGGGGTTTGGGGGCGGAGC